>Ga0256827_10000284_pt1 | contig 30378 bp, 26 predicted proteins | sample CV84metaG_FD_185977 | JGI IMG/M metagenome (GOLD analysis project Ga0256827, IMG submission 185977) | Hydrothermal vent microbial communities from East Pacific Rise, Pacific Ocean - CV84 | ecosystem: Environmental > Aquatic > Marine > Hydrothermal vents | place: Pacific Ocean: East Pacific Rise...
TCTGTTCAAGAGATGGTTGATAAGCTATATGAGCTTAAATTTTTTGATAATTAAGCAATAGTTATAAGATGATAAATATTTATGATATTTATCATCATTATTAATAATACTTGTTACTCTTTTCTACAAATCCAAAATTCTTCATATTATAATCTATTCTAATTTGTCTTATTCCACATAGTTGTGATATTTTTAGTAATGTTCATAAGTCTATATAATAATATATATCAATATCTTATATTTGAAATATACTTTTGAACAAATTTTGACGATATGGAGAGTGCTTAATGAGTAAAGATATTATTTCAACTGATGTGCTTATTGTTGGGGGTGGACCTTCTGGTTTAGCTACGGCAATAGAACTTGCCAACAAGTTAGAGCAAAGAGATGAGAAAAAGAGAATCGTTCTAATAGAGAAAGGGAGTGAAATAGGTTCGCACATACTTTCTGGTGCTGTACTGATGCCCGAGGTATTTAAAAAATTATTAACAACGGAGGAGTTTAATGCTATGCCATTTGACTCTAAAGTTTCAACAGATGTTACAGTTAAGTTAGCTGATAATGGAGAGATGGAGTTACCTTTTCATCCACCGTATATGAACAATGCAGGAAACCAAATAGCCTCACTTGCACAAGTTTGTAAATATCTAGCAGGTATTGCCCAGAGTAAAGGTGTAGAGATATATACAGGTTTTGCTGTTGACGATATGCTATATAATGAGAATGGTAAAGTTGCAGGGGTTAAGACAAAAGATACAGGTGTTGACCATAATGGAAAGAAACAGAAAAACTATCAAGAGGGTACAGTTGTTGAAGCTGATATTACTATATTAGCAGAGGGAACAAGAGGTAGTCTTGCAAAAAAAGTAATTCATAAATTTAATTTAGATTCTGGAAAAAATCCACAAATCTACTCTCTAGGAGTAAAAGAGATTTGGAAAGTTCCAGAGGGAAATATTGAAGCAGGAGCTGTTTATCATACATTTGGATATCCACTTCAAGATAAATCAGAGTTTGGTGGTGGATTTATCTATGGATTAAGTGAAAATCGTGTAGCTCTTGGATTGGTTGTTGGTCTTGATTATGAAGACCCTAGTTTTGATACCCATGCAGCGATGCAGATTTGGAAAACTCATCCTTATGTATCTAAATTTTTAAAAGGTGGTTCTATTTTAGAGTTTGGTGCAAAAACACTACCAGAGGGTGGGTGGAACTCTATGCCAAAATATTATGAAGATAATCTTATGATAGTAGGTGATAGTGCAGGGTTCTTGACTACAGCTAGATTAAAAGGTGTTCACTTAGCTATTGGCTCTGGAATGTATGCTGCTCAAACTGCTGTAGAGGCACTTGCAAAAGGGGATACGACCAAAAATACACTTGCGAAATATGAAGAGCTAGTAAATGCTAGTTTTATCTATAAAGAGATGTATCCTATTAGAAATATGAGAGCTGTTATGAATGATGGTATGGTTCTTGGTGGATTAAAAATGGGTGTTCAGCTAGTAACAGGTGGAACTTGTCTATTTGTACCTCAAATTCATGCTGATGCCGATGAAACCAAAAAACTATCTGAGTACAAAGGTGTTCCATTTAAAGAGCGTTTTGCAGGAAAATTAGATTGGGATAAAAAGCTTACATTTGATAAAGTAACAGGAGTATTCCACTCAAAAGCTATGCATGATGAACATCAACCAGTACACTTAGTAGTGAATGATAAAGAGAAGTTTCAATCATCCAATATAGAAGAGTATGGTCTAAGTTGTGCATCTTTCTGTCCTGCTGAGGTTTATGAACTTCATACAGATAGAAATACAGGTGCAAAATCTCTAAGAATGCACTCTGAAAACTGTGTACACTGTAAAACTTGTGACATCAAATCACCAAATGGTGGAATAACTTGGACAACACCTTATGGTGGTGATGGCCCAGAATATACCTATATGTAAGCCTAAGGAGTAATAAATATGACAATAATTAGTTTAATGAAACAAGTACCACTACCATCTGAGATGAGAATGGGTGATGATGGTCTAATGGATAGAACAAAAGCAAAGTCAATTATCAATGTTGACTGTCAATACGCTTTAGAGGCTGGTCTTCAAATAAAAAGTGAATACCCAGAAGCAAAACTTATAGTATGTTCAATGGGACCTCCATCTTTTACAGAATCGCTAGAGAATGCTTTGGCAATGGGATACGATAATGCTTATCTTTTAAGTGATAGAAAATTAGGTGGGTCAGATACATATGCTACAGGTTTAGCACTATCACATCTACTTAAGCATCTAGGTTTTGGAAAAGGCAAAGATGAAGATTATATTATAGTAGCAGGTCGTCAGACATCTGATGGGGATACGGCACACGTTCCATCACAAGTTGCAGAGTTTATGGGAATCCCACAAGGTACATTTATAGAGACAGCAGATTTTATAGATGGTAGAGTTCATGCAAAAAGAATTATTGAGGGTGGATATCAGATGATGAGTCTTCCTATTCCTTGTGCTATGAGTTTTACACCAACAGGTATTGACCCAAGACGAGCTACTTTAAGTGGTGCAGTAAGAGCTAGAAAAACTGAAATAGAGATGCTGAGTATTGATGATGTTAATCTTAGTACAGAGTTCATAGGTATAGGAGTTCCAGGTGAAGGAGGAAGCCCTACTATTGTATCAAAAGTTGCAACTATCAAGAGTGAGAGAGCTCCTGCAAAAGTAGCAGAGGGTCATAATGAGATTGAGTTGATTGATTCATTTATCTCTCAAATAAAAGAGGGTAAAAATCTATTAGAGGTAAAAGTTAAAAAGGCAAAAAAAGCTAAAAAGGCTGATGATACCCTAAAAAGAATTGATTTTAGAAAAGGAGCATCTGGTATTTTAACTTGGGCAGAGGTAGTAAAAGGTGAGATTTCAAGACCATCTTTAGAGCTATTGACCCCTGCTAGAGATTTAGCAAACTCTCTTGAGGATGGAACAACTGTTACAACAGTAATAATTGGTAAAGATATTGGTGATTTGGCAAAAGAGCTTATTGCTCATGGTTCTGATGAGGTAATTGTAGTTGATGATGAGAGACTTGAAGAGTATCGTATCTTACCATTCTCTGAAATATTTTCTCAAATAATAGAGGAGAGAAAACCAGAGATTGCTCTTTTCGCAGCTACCACAGCAGGGCGAGAGTTAGCTCCTAGAATTGGTGTAAAAAGAGGTTCTGGGGTAACAGCAGATTGTACCCAACTTATTATTGGAGAACATAAACATAGAAATAAAGAGACAAAAGAGCAGGTTATATACGCTCCTATCTTGGAGTCGAGAAGACCAACTTATGGTGAGTCTAAACTGGCTACTATTATTGGTTTTGTGTGTCCTCAAATCTCAACAGCAAGAGCAGGAACATTTGAAGTGCCAGAGAGAGATGATAGCAAAGAGGGTAAAATTACTCCATTTACTCCAACTTTAGATGATAAAGAGTTCGCTTCTGAAATTATTGAAACTGTAATTGGTGAGGGTGGAATGCAGGGTCTATTTGATGCAGATATTATTGTAGCAGGTGGACGAGGAACTACTAGTGATGGTATGCAACTTGTCAAAGATTTAGCCGAAGCTCTCAAAGAGCAAGGTCTAAAAGCTGAGTGGGCTGCAAGTCGTGTTATGGTTGATGAGGGTGTATCAGAGTATGCTAGACAGATTGGTCAAACAGGTAAAACAGTTCGTCCAAAAGTATACGTGGCTATTGGTATAAGTGGTGCTGTTCAGCATATTGCAGGAATGAAAGAGTCTGATACTATTGTAGCAATTAATAATAATGCAAAAGAGAGTATCTTTAGTAATTCTGATTTTGCTATAGTTGGAGATTATTCTGATATACTACCAGAACTTATAGATAGAGTTAAAGCAGGATTTACATTTGGCTTAGAGACAAAATAAAAAACATAAAGGGGATTAGATGACTGGAAGAAGAGTCGCAATAGTAGGAGCAGGAGCAGTAGGTGCTAGTACAGCATATGCATTGGCATTGAGTGGAACTTGTCATGAGATTATACTATATGATATTATGCCAGAGGTGGCTATTGGAAAAGCGATAGATATCGCACAAGCAACAAACTATTCTCCAAGGGGTACGATTGTAAAAGCAGCAGTTACACCTGATGAGATTAAAAACTGTGATGTAGTTGTTATTACAGCAGGAGTTCCAAGAAAAAAAGATATGACTAGAGCTGATTTACTTAATATAAATGCAGGGATAGTAAAAGAGGTATCACAAAATGTAAAAAAATACTCACCAAATGCAATTATTTTGTGTGTATCTAATCCTTTGGATGTAATGACCTATGTTGTCCAAAAGGTAACAGGTTGGGATAGAGAGAGAATTGTAGGAATGAGTGGTGCATTGGATGGTTCAAGAATGGCTCATCAAATTTACCAAAAGACAGGTTTTGGTGCTGCACAGATTAGAGCAATGGTAATAGGTGAACATGGTGAACATATGATACCGTATCCTGAAGTTACAGATGTTGGAGGTGTACCACTTACTCAAATACTATCAAAAGAGGATATAGAGGACGTTGTCTACAAGACTAAAAATGGTGGTGCTGAGATAGTAAAACATCTTAAAACATCAGCATTTTATGCCCCTGGTAGAGCAATCTCTGCTATGATTGAGTCTATATTGAGTGATGAGGATAAGGTAATAGCAAGTTCTGCAATCCTTGATGGTGAGTATGGTTATAAAGATGTAGCTATTGGAGTACCATGTGTCCTAGGTGCAAGTGGAATCAAAAAAATAATTGAGCTTGAACTTGATGATAAAACAAAAGAGCAGTTCGATGTAGCAGTTAAGGCTATTAAAGACAATATCGCTATCTTGGAAGATGGTGGTTTTTTTAACTAAAATTTTTTAACCTTTAGTAACCAAAGAGTTTTTTTGGTTACTAATGCTTATTTTCGAGTCAGACTCCAAATAGGGAATAAAGTTTAATTTAAACTTTAATATTATACCCCGTACCTAAGAGAATAATATCTCCTAAGTCTATATTTAAATTCTATCAACTACATCAATTCCTAAAATCTCTAATCCTTTTTTGATGATTTCTCCTGTAAGTTTTGCTAGTTGTAGACGGCTCATTTTGGTCTGCTCATCAATTCCATCTTTTAAAATAGGGTTTAGCTCATAGAACTTCATAAAGATGGTTACTACCTCATATAGATAGCTTGTGATGGTGTGAGGGGTTGCGTCTATTGATGCTTTGGTAAGTGTATCCTCAAATTTCAGAAGCATCAGTGCTAGGCGATGCTCTATCTCGTCAGCTACTATAATCTCTCCTGTGATTTTAGCATTGTGTTTTCTTAGAATTGATTGAATTCTAGCATAAGCGTATTGCATATATAAAGAGGTATTTCCCTCAAAAGAGAGCATTTTTTCCCATGAGAAGATGTAGTTTGATTCACGGCTAATACTTAAATCAGCATACTTTACAGCACCAATTCCTATAGCTTTTGCTACACTGTCTAGCTCATCTTCTGAATGTACATCTCTATCTTTTATCGCATCTTTTGCACGAACTACAGCCTCATCTAAGAGGTCTACAAGCTTGATAACTCCTCCATCTCTAGTCTTAAAAGGTTTTCCTCCCTTGTCCATCATTGTCCCAAAGCCAATATGCTCTAGTGCAACGCTTGGTTTTACCATTCCTGCTTGTTTTGCAATGGTGAAGACCTGTTTGAAGTGTTGGGCTTGTCTTGCATCTACTACATAGCATATACGGTCGGCATTCAGTTTTTTGTCTCTAAATGTTAGTGCTGATAGGTCTGTGGTGGCATAGAGGAATCCACCATCCCCCTTTTTGATAATAATTGGAGTATCGTTACCATCTAAAAAGACACACTCTGCACCGTTTGAGGTTGTAGATATATTTTTCTCTTTTAGAGTCTCTATCACCTCTGGAAGTTGCTCATTGTAGAAACTTTCTGCTCGTACATCATCTCGTGTTAGGTTGACATTTAATTTGTTGTATACCTCTTCACAGTGACCTAGAGAGGCATTGATAAAGCTCTGCCATAGAGTCAAGCAGTGTTTATCTCCACTTTGGATTTTGACTACATACTCACGTGCTTTGTTTGCAAACTCTTCGCTTTGGTCAAATCTGACCTTTGCATCTTTGTAGAATTGCTCCAAATCTTTTAACTCTTGGGTGTTTCCATCGGTATTCTGCTCTTCGAGATAAGCGATAAGCATTCCAAATTGTGTTCCCCAATCTCCAATATGATTTTGACGGATAACTTCATCTCCTAAAAATTCAAGAAGTGTAGCTAGGGTATCTCCAATAATTGTAGAGCGTAAATGTCCCACGTGCATCTGTTTTGCCATATTTGGTCCAGAGTAGTCTACTATGACTTTTTTAGGGGTCTCTACATAGCCAACTCCTACTCTATTATCATTTAGTATACTGTTGGTCTGCTTTGATAACCAGCTATTATTTAGCCAGATATTGATAAATCCCGGCCCTGCTACCTCTACTTTAGATATCATATCTGTAGTATCAATATGCTCTGCAACTGTAGTAGCTATCTCCCTTGGGTTCTTTTTGAGCTGTTTAGCAAGTTTCATTACTCCATTATATTGGTAATCTCCAAACTCAGGTTTTGTAGCATCTGATATAACAATATCTGTAGTTTCTATATTAGCATCTAAAAGTGCTTGTTCTATAATTTTAGTTAGTTGTGATTTGATTTTCATTTCTATTCCGTAGGGTAGTTAGGGGGGGTAGGGGTATCTCTTGTGGATACCCTAATTGTAATTAAGCTTTAAGCCTTTTTTGTAGCCTCTTTAGTCTCTGCAACTGCCTCTTTTGTGTCAGCTTTTATCTCTTTGACACTATCTTTAGCATCTGCTACACTCTCTTCATCATCTTTGATGGCTTTTTTGAAATCTTTGATTCCTTTACCCATACCCTTTGCAAGGTCTGGTATTTTTTTTGCTCCAAAAAGTAGTACTACTATCGCTAAGATAACAAGTAACTCTGGCATACTAGGCATTCCCATTTTTTTTCCTTTGATAAGTTTCCTCATAAATTGAGGTTTATGTAAAGGATTATACTTACTTTTTGTTGATTAATAGTTTATTGTTGGTGATTTTGCCAATTAACTATGAAGTTTGCTAACTCTTTATGACTCTGTTTTAGTCTTGCTGATTGTGCAATAGTGGTAAATTTTTGGGAAGCTTCCTCTACTGTATCATTGATAATAATATAATCAAACTCACCAATCGCCTTTATCTCCTCTTTTGCATTCTCCACTCTTTTTTTAATAATCTCTGTATCATCAGTAGAACGTGCATAGAGTCTTTTCTCTAATTCGTTTAGAGTAGGGGGTGTAATAAATGCAGAGGTAACAAGGTCTGACATTTTGGCTTGAACCAATCTGTGACCCTGTATATCAATATCAAAGATAACAAGTTTGCCATTATCTAACGCTTCATTTACGGGCTTTAGAGATGTACCATAATAGTTACCATGAACAGTAGCATACTCCAAAAAATTTCCAGCTTTTATATCCTCTTCAAACTCTGTTTTTGAGACAAAATAGTAATCAACACCATGAACTTCACCCTCTCTAGGAGAGCGTGTGGTAGTAGAGATAGAGAAGTAGTATGAACCTATCTTATCACTAGAGTGGTTGATAATAGTACTCTTTCCTGCACCACTTGGTCCTGAAAGAACTAAAATAGCACCACTCATTACTATACTTCGTTTGGAAATTCTATAGATACATTTACTTTTGCACCTCTAAGTAGATGTCTTAAATCTTTAACAGGTAGTTTGCTTAAAGTATGTGCAATAGCCGCACCTGTAGTTAGATTATCAAAATTGTTCTTCTTTTTCTTTTTCTTCTTTTTCTTTTTGATAGAAGAAGACTCTTTTGTTAAAATCTCTTGTTCTAATGTAACATCCTCTTTTTTCTCTTCCTCTTTAGATTTTTCATTTACTATAGTTTCATCTTTTGGCTTTTCCATACTCTCTTTGATACTCATTAATGAGTTTGGAATTTCAGTTAAACTCTCTGCTCCTTCTTTCTCCTCAAGAATATCTTTAATATTAGATATCTCAGTATTATCTAAAACTTTAGTGGTTATCTCCTCTTGTTTTGGTTCTTTTTTAGCTACCTCTTTTGCAGATATCTCTTTTTGGGGTAGTTCTTCTTTTTTAATCTCTTCTTTTTTTATCTCAGCTACTTTTGGTTTCTCTGGTTCAAAATTTACTTCATTTTTACTATCAGCATCAAAATCTAAAGGTGCATCATTCAAAATATCTATTTTCATCTCTTTATCAATCTCAAATAGCTCATTATCTATTTTATTGCTACTAACTTTTTTATCGTCAAGGTCAAATAGGTCACTATCTGATATATCAGTATCTTTTTTAGTATCAAGCTCAAAGAGGTCTGAATCGAGGTCGAACATCTCTTTTTTGTTACTCTTATTCTCTTTTTTCTCAACTATTTTATCAGTCTGCTTTTTGGTTTTAATATCATCCAAAGAGACATCATCTAAAGTAACTTCATCCAAATTGATAGGAAATGCATCTTTTAGTTTCTCCTCAAATTTATCTTTGTTTGAAGTTTCATTAGTTATAGGAGTTGGGGTTTTAGTAGGCTCTTTTTTCTCTTTTTTATCTATAATATTTAAAACTTCAAGCTCTTTATCCTTTTTCTCCTCTACTAAATCTTTAAAATCTACAGATGTTTTTGTCTGCTCTTTCTCTTTTAGGATTGCAACTTTTGTTTCTCTTAAAATCTCTGATACCTCGGAGGGTAAGAATGGTTTTAGTATAGTTCCTGTAAAAATTGATTGGTCCTCTTTTTCACCTTGTGTATAAAAGAGTACTTTTCTTTTTACACCTGAGTTTCTAATGATATTAGAAACATCATTATTATAAGATTCACCATCTACAAAAATAATATCATAGTCACTCGCTTTTAGTTCAGCAATAGTTTTAATTTCATCTAAATCTACATTCTCTTTTCTTGCACTTAATGCTGTTAATCTTGATACTACTGGATTATTATTTATTAATAAAATTTTCATTGTTTCTCCAACGTTTATAATTAGGCGATTATTTTAGTGTAATTCTAGTTTGATTTAGTTGAATTAATAAATAGGTTTAAGCTTTCATTAATATGAAGAACTATTTCTATTTATTAATAACAATTAAAGTTATACGCTAATCTTTATCAGCAATACTTAATAGGGCAGGAAGTAGCAGTAAATCAACTACTAGCGCTACTATTAGAGCAAATGCTGTTACGATTCCAAAATTTTGATTTGGTGTAAATGTAGAGAAGGCAAAAAGTGAAAAGGCGACACTCAAAATAATAGTTGTAAAGAGTATAGCTTTTCCTGCATAGTGTAACACCTCATCAAAGGTCTCTTGCATAGATAGACCCCGTTTTCTTGCTTCAAAATATTTGACTAAAAAGTGAATTGTATCATCTACAGCTACACCTATGATAATCGCTCCTGCAATAGCTACTCCAATATCAATTGTAATTCCCATCCATCCCATTAATCCAAGTACCAAGACTACAGGTAAAATATTTGGTAGGATAAAGACCCATAAGAGATTAAATCGTTTGAATATTATTAACATAATAAGAGATACAAAAAAGATTGCCAAAGAGAGAGAGTATATTAGCGTATTTGTAACATCTTTTTGCATATATGCAAACATTGCAGTTTGACCTTGAACAGAAGCAGAGTAGGGGGTTTTACTCCACCAATCACTTACATAGTTTATCATCTCTAAATCTTTAGATGTATCAACAATATTCATTCTAGCAGTTACTCTTAGTTTCTGCTCTTTTATATCCATTTTATCATTAATCTCCATACCTTGAGGAAGAGATAGAGAGTAGAGGAGTAGATATTGTGCAATTAGATTTCGATTATTTGGAATCTCATTTGTGTTATTGACTACCTTATTAAATCTTTTTATGGTATCCATAAGAGAGTTTAGGTGTCTAGCATCAGAAAAAGTTGCCTGAAAATCTTTGTAAAATAGCTCAACAGTTTTTAGGAAAGTTGGGTCTTTAATCCCTCCCTCCTCTTTACTGTCTACTACTATCTCATACGCCATAGGACCTGTGATATTATCCATAATAAACTCTGTTGACTTACGAATTTCAACACTTTTATCGAAATATCTAATTGTATTTGAATCTATTTTTACTTTAAATAGACCAACTGCAAAGGTAGCAAATATAAGAGTGGTGATTAGCAGAATTTTTTTGTTGTTTTCAACAATAAATTTTCCATATCCAAGTGGTTTTATCTTTTTTGTACTCTCTACAGTTTTAGTTTTGAACTCTCTGTTTAGAATCAATAGAACAGTTGGCATCCAAACAACAGATATAATAAAAGCAAGTGTAGCTCCAGAGGCAGTTGCAATTCCTAATGTCAATACAGGTATAACTTTGGAGATAGTGAGTGTAGCAAAACCAATAGTAGTAGTTAAAGAGGTTAGAAAAATAGGTAAAAAGTTTTTAGATAAACTTCGCTCTACTGCAACTCTATTATCATCTCCCTCTTCTCTTTGGAGTAGCCAAATGCTATAGATATGAACAGCATCAGCAATTCCAATAGCCACAATAAATACAGGTAGATTAATAGTAAAGTTATTTAGTTTATATCCCAATAGGACTTGAATAGCCAAGACCGTTAAAAATGTAAAAGTTACTACACCAATAGGGATTAATGAACCAGATACTCGTCTAAATAGTAAAAAAAGTAGAAGTATAGAGGCTATTAGGATAATAGGTATAAAAATCATATCACCCATTCCTACAGTTACAAAGGCATGATTTAGTGGTGGGCCACCATTTAGATGATACTCATATCCCGTTCGTTTTATCTCAGGAGCTAAGATATCTTTTACTAGCTCCATTATCTTCATGCTCTTATCACTATCATCATTGACTTTAGGTGTAAGACGTGCTGAAATCATGGTAGTTGTACCATCACGAGAGATAAATCCATCTACTACAAGAGGGTCTTGGGTTGCTATTTTTTTGCGATTATCAAGATATGCAGGTGTTGCTTGTTGGATATTTTTTATAAAATCTTCAACTACAATATCATCAGGCTCTTTTGGATTGGAGTGTATATATTGATAGTTTGTAATAGAGTCAACTCTTGCAACATATTTCATTTTCCATAAAGCTTGGGTAATATTATCTATACTCTGTAGAGCTTTTTTGTTAAATATTCCATTTTTATCTTGAAAAGTGATTATAAGTGCATCATCATTTCCAAAGGTACTACGAAAATTATCATAGTCTGTTAATGTCTTAGAGTCCTCTGCAAACCATATACGATAGCTCCCATCCATCTGTAAGTATTTTAGGTTAAATGCCAAAGCAAAAACAATAAGTGGTACACCTATGGCAATTAACCATCTGAATTTCTGTAGAAACTCTATGTAGTTTTTCATCTAAATTTTCTCCCTATTTTCTTTAAAAATAATACCCAATCTGTGCCTTGACACTATCTAGTTTTTTAAAAGTAGAATCTTTTTTTGGTGTGAGGTGTTGATATGATACCTCTACTTTATATCTATCTTGAAGTCGTGTTTTATACTCTACAGAAAAGATATTTTCTCTGTTGTGTCTATCTATATCCCATCCAGCTAATATCTCAGAGCTACTTATATCATTAAGAGTAAATCTAGCTCCCAATGCTAAGTCATCATCAAAAATTTTCCCAAGTTTTTTAGCATTATATCTATTACTTTGAAATGCTTTATATTTGTAATACTCTGCAATTAAACCCAAATCCATCTTGTCCCAAACTCCATAAAGAGTATGCTCTAGTCCAATACTCCCTTGTGCGTAGTCTGAAACTTTTTCATCATGAGAGCTTGTATATGCTAACTCTGTTTTATATAGAGTATCACCTCTAACCATTGTACCAAATCCCATAAATTTATCTACACTATATGCGTGTTGTTTAACAGAGATATTATTATCTTTTGACATTTTTGGAACTAAATATCTCTGTTCATCATAACCATTCTGGTAGATTAGTGAGTAGTCTATCTGCTTATCCTCTATAGATGATGAGTATTTTAGATAGATTGTTGGTATATCATCTGAGTGGGTATCTAGTTTCTCATCATATTTATATGGTATAAAATTATAGACAGAGCGTGACTCCTGCATTCTCTGTTTTGATTCATTTAATTTAACTATAATAGAGAGTTCAGAGTCATCAAAAAATCGTGTATATGCGATATTCCATGAACCTAGTTTACTATCATAATCAAATGGATTATCTAGCCAATCTTTAGTATTAAAGGTATCTGATTGGTTATAGAACTCCATTGCTCCCCAAAAACGTGTATTTTTACCAATTAGAAAACTATAATCCTTAAAATCATGTTGAAAATATAAATCATTAAAATCAAAATATCTACGTTTTCTATCATTCATATCATAAACTGCTTTTAGTTTAGCTACAAACTTTTGGTTATCTTTAATTTTATATTTCCCTTCAATCTCAAATCTAAGGGCTGATTGGTTATCTCTTTTGTTATCTATATCATGGTGAAAATAGGCTGTCTCAACTCCTATATTTCCTTTGTATTCCAAGTCATCTTTTACTACTCCATAAAGCTTTTGGGCTGTATCGGTAACTTTTGTGGCTACTTTATTGAAAAATATTGACTCTTTAGTCTCATTTGCCATTAGTATCGAAGATAGTAGTATGGAGATTGTTATAACTTTATTCATTTTTCCTCTTTATCTGTTTTATTATTTCTACTGTTTTATTTTACTGTTTCAAGACTCTTTTGTTAAACTCTTGTGGTGTCAAACCAACTTTTATTTTATCCTCTTTCCATGTAAGAATGGTTGATTTGTCATTTTGATGGTTTCTCATCTCTATCTTCCCTACTCTCCATACTCCTTGTAGCTGTTTATGCTCTGAGAACTTTGCAGTTTTTAGTAGCTCATTTTTACGGTCATAATACTCAATCTGTTGCAGTAAAAAGTTAGATTTATCTACCCATACTATCTCTTTTGTATATCCTGAATTTCTCTCATTTGGAACTCTTTCACTTTGATAACAAGCAACTCCATTTAGCATAACATCTTTTGCCTCACCACTATAGGTAAATTTTTGATAATCCTGATTTCCTATATCTTCATATGAAAATTCAGAACCCATAAATGAGCCAGATTTATTACTAGAAGCGATACGTTTTATACGTTTGAGTGCAGGAAGATATAGCCACTGGTCATCATCTCTGTTTATATGCTCATGTGTAAGTGTTTTTGTTCCTTTTACATCAGCAGGAGATAGAAATGTAGAGATACTCTTGTCTCCATTTTGACCCTCTAGCGTTTTCATCTCCAAATTACGAACACTCTGCTCTCCACTAGCATTGATGAGTATCATCTCCATCTTTGCCATTGAACTTCCAAATCCACTAGTCATACTATCTGCTTTTTTTGCAATCTCTAAGCTATCCATTGCAAATAGACCACTTGCTGTTAGTAGTGTTGTTAGTAATATTTTTCTCATTTTATATCCTTGTTTTTATTTTAGACCTTACGAAACTAAGAAATGACGGTTTTAGCCTCAAAGTTTTGCAAGATATCTTTTAGTTCTCTTCTATAAATGCTTTTAGTGCTTCTATATACAAAGCAAATGCCTCTTTTCCTCTGTTGGTAATATGTACCACGGTTTTAGGTCGTTTTCCTTCAAACTTTTTTTCAATTATAACATACTCCTCTTTTTCCAATTTACTAAGATGGCTGGAGAGATTTCCATCGGTTACATTTAGAGCCTCTTTGAGAGCTTTAAATGGAAGCTCCTCATTACTTATTAACAGTGAGACCAATTTTGACCGTATGGTCTGATGGAGTAGGGGGTCAAACACTACGCTCTGCCTTTTTTTGATGCCATGCTACCCATGAAGGTAGAATAGTCAATCCTACTATAAGTACAATCTGTATAATTATCAAGAAGATAGTCTCCTCTCCAACGAGAAGATTGAAAAATGCTCCAATAATAAAAAGAAGCAGTGATGCTACTATATTGAACTCTGAAACTTTTACAAATCTTTGGATATTTAGTATAAATCCTAACGTATTGTAGCCCAAAGAGATGAAAAATAACCATGATATATATATGAGAGCATAGAGTTTATACATGGCTAGAGTGCTACTAAGAATAATCAAAAAAACGGTGATAGTAAAAAAGAATTTTTTTATAAATAGCTGTCTTTTTGTAAACTCATCAATATCATAACTATCATTGACTTTTTTTATCAATCTCTCCTCAATCATAAATCCAGATAGCATTAAAAGGATAGTAGTACCCATACCTAAAAGTATATGGGACTCATATAGTGAACTCATGCTTAGTGTTAAAATCATAGCGATAATTGACCAGATATAACAGGCACTATAGTTATATGGAAAAAATGTCTCTCTATCTATTAGATGACTCTTTATCTCACTTATCTGTTGTAAGACTTTATCTTTTTCGCTCATCTCTTATTTTCCTTTTCAAAGTACTTTGTAATGCAAAGTATAGTATAATTTTTTTAATTTCAAATAAAAAATTATGAATAGAGGGAGAATTTATGGAAAATTATATCAACTTTTTGGATAAGCACAAGCTTAAACTTATTATCTTTACTACACTATTGGTAGCCATTATGAGCATTTCACTTAAAGATTTAGCATTTGAGGGGAGTTATAGAATATGGTTTGATAGAGACTCTAAAATCCTAAAAGATTATGATAATTTTAGAAGTACCTTTTCAGGAGATGACACTTTTATAGTCTCTTTTGAGGATAAAGAGGGTATATTTAACCCAAAGGCAATCAATACTATTTTGAATTTAACAGAGCAGTTTTATCAGATGGGTGGAGTGCAGAAGGTAGACTCTATTACCAATTATCAGCAGATAAGAGGTGAGGGGGATGATGTAATGGTAGAGAATTTTATTCCTAATTTTAAATTAACTCAAGAGGAGTTAAATAAAAAGAGAGAGGAGGCACTAAAAGATAAGCTTATTTTAAATCAACTTATTAGTAAAGATGGCAAAACAACTATGATAGCTGTAAGACTTCTAACCAAATCAGGAGCAGATGAGGCTCTAAATATTGAGGTAATGAATAAAATAAGAGAGATAACAAAAGAAGAGAGCATAAAGAGTGGATACAAATTTTATATCTCAGGTATTCCTGCTATTACAGCTTCCTTAGTAACTGTCTCACAACATGACTCTATGATTTTGCTTCCTCTTGCTGTACTTTTAGTTGTCATTTTCCTATTTTTGTTATTTCGTTCTGCTATAGGTGTTATTGTCCCCTCTTTAGTAATCGTATTTACTTTTTTAATTGTTATTAGTATACAGATGCTACTTGGTTATAAGCTCAATAACTTTACCGTAAACACCCCTGCATTTGTTACAGCCGTTGCTATTGCCAATGCCATGCACCTATATCTTGCATGGCTCTACTACAAACTAAAAGGGTTAAAAAATAGAGAGGCTGTAGAGACTGCTATGCGTAAAAACATAGCACCTATCTTTTTGACCTCTTTTACCACAACTGTAGGTTTTGCAACACTTAGTTTTAGTGCTGTAGAGCCAATAGCCACATTGGGAATGGCGATAGGTACAGGGGCTATAGTTGCTTTTTTATTGACTATATCTATTGTTCCTAGTATTCTGTTGCTACTTGATGATGACCACCAAGTTAAACCTATTAAGCTACTAAATTTTTTGGATATCAAAGGGTATGGTGCATTTATATCTCGTCATGATAAAAAGATAGTAACTCTCTTTTTTATACTATTTATATCTATTGGATATGGATTAAAAGATATTAAAGTAGACAGCAACTCCATTAAATATTTTGCTCCAACTACAGAAGTAAGGGCAGGGTCAGATTTTGTAGAGGAGAAGTTAACAGGCTCGATGAGGTATGAGATTATCTTAGACTCCAAAAAACGAGATGGGATAAAAGAACCCAAATTTTTAAAAACTATCGTAAAATTTGAGGATGAGCTAAGAGCAAATTTTGATAATATTAGATTTGCAACCTCTTTAAAAGATGTTGTAGAGAGAATGCAACAGGTTCTAAATCCAAACTCATTAGATACACTTCCTAACAATAAAAATCTAGTAGCCCAATACCTCCTACTCTACTCCATGAGCCTACCTCAAGGGATGGAGATAAACGACAAACAGGATATCAAAGAGCAGTTTTTACGTCTATCTATCAATACAAGCATAGTAAACACCTCAAAAGATTTAGCCATGATAAAGTGGATAAAAGAGTGGTGGAAAACAAACACCCCATACAGTGCAGATGTTCAAGGACAGACAACTATTTTTGCCTATATGCAAGATTCAGTTAGCAATACTCTACTTATATCCATTACACTTACACTTCTTATCGTAGCAGTGGCTATGCTCTTAATTTTTAGAGATTTAAAGATGTTATGGATATTTATCATTCCAAATATCTCTCCTATTCTATTAGTAGCAGGAGTTATGGGACATCTAGGTATCACCATAGACATAGGAGTAGCCATCTCAGCCGCCGTTATCTTAGGAATAGCCGTAGATGATACCATTCATTTTTTCTCTAAATATTTTGATGGGATAAAAACTCGTAATTTTGAAGATACCATAGATTACATTTTAAATCACTCAGGAAATGCAATGATTTTGACCACTGTTATCCTATCCTTTACATTTTCACTCTTTGCATTAAGTAGTTTTGTACCAAACATAAATTTTGCAATCGTAACTGTAATTGCTCTAAACTTAGCACTGATTTTTGATTTGATTCTATTACCTGCACTGCTTAGTTTGTGGGGAAGAAGATTCGACTTTAGCAGTATCTCTTAGTTTTTTAAACCCTTTATATTTATAAGAACTAATGTTTCTGAGATGGATTGTTTGTTTGGCTAGTTTTTTGAATTTTATAAAGACATCGGTTATTAGACTTCTTAGAAAACTTTTTGGAATCGGCGACTTTAGTCCCGAACAAGGTGAGGCTAAAGCCATCATTTCCTAGTTTTGACATCACACCCTGCTGTTCAAAGTTCAATTTTGATACTCAAAAAAGTGGAGATTGAACGGCAGGGGTGAATGGCACTAACTGAAGAGAATTTATGCTCAAAACCCATGATTATAGGGTTTATCATTAACACTCTTAAAGTAAATAATCTTCTTCTAACCTAGAATGGTTATGTGTTATGATACTAAATTTTTTACAAATAACTTTATAATATTGTTATTTTTGCTATCTTTTTCAACTTTTATATCTGTAGATATAGCTTTATGACCCTGTTCAAGGTTTCCTGCAATAGACTCTAGGACATGCCAATCTTTTAGTGTAAAATCTATATCAATTTCAGATATTTTATATTTTTCTATAAGTTTTTTGATATGTTTTATACTGTGTATATAATATAGTTTATTAATCTCTCTTTGAAACATATATGGCTTCATAATCTCAATATTTTTAAGCCATGCCTCTCTCTCCTCTTCTGTGAGGTATAGTTTGTTTTTTACTTTTTTGACAAGAGCAGATATATGCTCCTCATATGCTCTCTCTTCGGCTTCCACATGCTCTTCTAATCTTGGTTCATACTCTTTGATAGTATCTAGCATCTCTATATCGGTAAAATCATCATGATTCTTAACATAGATATCATGGTTTTTTTTGCCATAATCTTTTTCGATACTTTTTAATATTCTAATACTAATTGGCAGATATAAATATTTGTCTATTTTACCATTTTTAAAAAAAATGCCATGTTGATTAATTATTGGTTTAGGTCCTGTATAGTGTAGTTTTAACATTTTTATCCAGTATAGTTTTTATTTTTTTATTTAACATAATATTATATTAAAAATTCAATAATACAATGGTGTTTTTCTATTAGTATATAAGGAGCATTTATGATGTCATATTAATTATATGTTTTTATATATTTAATATTAATTAGATACAACAGATGGTATACTTTAGTTAGAGAAAGTTATAATATTTTGAAATATATTAAGGAGTGTCGAATGAAACTAATCTTTGGACTGGTTATTGCATTAATATTTATTGGAACAGGTTATGGAGTATTGGGATATGATTTAAAGGGTTATATGTTAGGAGCTTTTGGAATGATATTAGGAGCATTTATATACTTTTCAGGTGCAGCTACTAGCTCTTCTGAGGCTATAGAGTATACTAATCCTCATGATGGTGCTAATGATATTATTTTTGATGTTATTAGAACGTTTTTACTTGTTTTTATCTCTGGCTTTTTGGTTAGTAAAGTAGTAGATATCTCACTTGCAGGTATTATAAATATCTATATGATAGAGGTAGTTTCTGTTTTTCTTCTCTTAGCTTATGTCTCCTTTTGGGAGTTGAAACATACAGTACATCATACACTAAAAGCTATGTTTATGCTTGATAGACCAAAGAAGTTTTTATAACTTCTTTATCTCTTCATCATTTTGATAAAAAATTTCTACAATCTCATCAAACATATTTTGGCTCTGTTCAAATAGTTGTAGAGCATTCTCTTCTATGGTCTTTATTTTCATCGCTTCATTTTTTTCTAAGTATTCCATCTCGCTCTTATATCGTCTAGGATTTGTCTCTTTCCACTTCTCTAGTTTTTTTCTAGCATTATCAAAATAGGTGTAGAGTTCATCTTTATCATTTGCAAGTTCTTCCTCTCTCTCTAGTGATAGTTTATTGAGTCTATCTACAGCCTCTTTTTCAATAAGAGTAGCTTTTTGAAGATAATTATTATATAGATTTTTGTGTACAATATCTTTATCAAGTTCCACTTTTTTTTCTATAATATCTCTCTGTTGCTCTATTCTCTCTGCATAGATATCAATCATCTTTTTTCGTAGTTTACTACTTGTTGTAAGATATGTATTAAACATATCTTGTGGTTCATTTTTTGGTTCATTAATTAATTCAGTATCAACACTCTCTACTTTTGTAACATCTGTCATAATATACCTTTTTTCTTTTTCATAATTATTTATGTTAGATTATACTTTAAATAAACTTAGAGCTAATTATCTGTTTGAACGTAATAGCTCTCCTGTAATCTCTTGATACTTCTTTTTTATTTTTTTATTTTGAAAAGGGATAATAGTTGGCATTTGTATTTTTGCTATTTTACTAAAAAGTGTTTGGCTTTGAGATATTACAGAGTATAGTTCACTACTTAAAGAGACTGTATAGTAGGTATTTCTAGCTAGTTTTAGATTTGAAATAGAGATTTTTTGAGCTTTTTTCATCTCATCTTTTGCACTTAAAAGTTGCTCTTTATAGGTTTGTGCAACCTGTTTGGTCTCTTTTTGTATATCTAAGTTTTTTTGATATATTGAGCGTTTAGTAGGGTCATTTTCTACTTCATATAGTCTACTTGTATTCTCTATCATCTTTTCTGTTTGATATATAATATGCTCTATTTGTGGTACAAAATTACGGTTAACCCTGTCAATATATTTCTGTTGAATATGTAAAACAAGTTGCCAAGAGATAAGGTGCATACCGTAGTATTTTTTGGCTTGAGTTAACTCTTCATTACTATCTTGCATCAGCTTTAATATCTGCTCGGTAATTTTATTTAAAACATCCATAATCACTGTCATTTGAATAATATCATCACCATCAACCCTAGTTAAAAGAACATCAATCTGCCCCATAGATAGAGCTATTCCATTATTCAAAAATCTCTTTTCAAGTCGTCTTTTGATTATCTCAATATCATTTTGAAAAATAGCTATACCATCTTTTGCATTTTTTATCTTCTCTTGATATTTTGATTTTGTAGTATATATCATACTCTCTTTTGGTGCTGCAACCATCTTCTCTCTGTAGTTGATAATATCAGTTTTTAGTCCATTAATCTCATTCTTTTTGTACTCTATTTCATTTTTATAAGATAGAAGTTCATCATCAGTTAAGATTTTGATAATTCTATTTAAAACATTATCCAAATCACCTTTATAGTCCATTTTATCTTTTTCAAACCATGCTGAATTTGGGGCATTTTGAGCATTTTTTAAAAGTGAAGCACCCTCTTTATACTCCTCAAATACCTCCTCCCACAACTCTCCAAATCGTTTCTCTTGTAGCTCTTTTGGAGTTAACTTTCTGGGCTCTAATTTATGTTTAGCTGATTGATAAAGCTCTTGGCTCTTCTCTTTTGAAGTTTTATAAGCATCAGTTATAGAGTCTGACCATTGTGCTTGACTAATAGTTGTTAGAAAGGTAAGTGTGAGTAGTGTTGTTGTTATTTTTATCATTTTTTGATTTATTATATCATAAAGAAGATTATTAGTTTAAGTTTAATTTAATACTATATTAAAAAATTAATATATTTTAAAGGATAGACGTTGTGGAATAGTAGAGAAAATACATATGATAGTACAGATGTAAACAAAGGAGGAGGAAAACAGTATGGTTCTGATATTCATGGTGTAACCATTCAGACGAATAAAATTATATGGGATATGATTAAAGAGTTAGATGCAAAAGAGTATTTTGGATTTTACTTTACAGCTAAACTTTCAGTCAAAAAAACCATTATTATTATGTATCATGAGGATGAGGAGATGTTGGAAAAAGGAAAACATCTACTACATGATTTTCAATCTATTCCTAATATTTTATTTTTAGCAAAAATAAAGAAGGCAAAAGATAAGCAATATATGAAATTATTTTTAATTGTTATTGCAGTTTTATCAATACTAATGGGTGTGGGACTTTTTATTTATGATAACAAAGAGTATTTTATAAAAGCTTCAGAGGCTCTTTCCCCTACATCAGAGGAGAAAGGAAAAGAGAAAAAAGAAGATAATAACAGAACCGATAATATACAAAAAGTAGAGATAGATATAAAAACATTAAAAGCTTTAAAGTCAGGATTTATAGACCAAAAAGACCCATTGCAAGAGAAGATAACTAAAGGAATGGAGATGGGTGTAGCTATTATGTCAGCTATGGTATCAGATGAGGAGAAAGCCAAATATAGTAGTAAAGATTTGGTAAATAGTTTTAAGGGTAAAGGTGGAATTGAATTTGTTTTGAAGAAAGATGAAAATATGAGTGATGAGGAGTTCAATGTTAGTGTCAAAGAGCTAAATAGTTACGCTATGGGTTTTGTAAATGATGCAAATACCTCGCAGATGTTAGAGGGGTATAGTCGAGTGTTAAAGTCTGATAAATCAGCTAAAAAAGATGATTTGGCACTAGCTTATAATAATATTGGAGATTTATATTTAGAAAATAACGAGACTAAAAAGGCTGAAAAATCATATGAAAAATCATTAAAATTGACAAAAGAGTTAGCAGAAGAAAGTCCCGAAAAATACTCTAATGGTGTGGCATATAATCTTACTAAACTATCTCATATTCATAAAGAACTAGAGAATCCAAAACTTTCCAAAGAGGAGATTGATGAAGCTGAACAGAGACATCTAAAGGTATTGAGTGTTTATAGAGAGTTGGTAAAAAAGAGTCCTGAAAAATTTCAGAAAAATTTAGCATGGTCACTTAATATGTTGGCAAATTTTTATCATGAGGAGAGAGAGAATTTTGAAAAGTCCATAAAATATAGGGAAGAGGCTATGAGTATCTATATCAGATTAGTAAAAGTTGAGCCAAAATCTTTTAATGTTTTACTTTTTCAAACTATTAATAGTCTAGCAAAATCATATAGTTCTATTGGAAAGCTAGATATATCAAAAAAGTACTATATCCAAACTCTTTCAATATTAGAGAGTATATCTAAAGAGGAAGGAGATAAAAAAAAGTATCTATCTCCAATGGCAAAAGTACATAACTCTTTAGCATGGATTTCCCTATCCAAAATAAATCCAAAGGTACAAAGTACAAATGAGAAAGAGGCAAAAGAGCAGATAACAGAGGCTTTGAAATTGGTGACTCCTCTGGATAAAAAGATTAAAAGTGGTATAGAGGCTACTAGTAATTTTTATCTAGGATATATATCCATTCTAAAAGGTGATTTAGATGGAGGAATGGATTATTATCTCAAATCTTTTAATTTACAAAAGCGTTTTACTACAGCCACCTCTTATGTATCTCTTTTAGTTGAGAAAAAGAGATATTTAAAGGCGAAGGAGTTTTTTGACAATATGTTAAAAAGATATACTAAAAAAGAGCAACAGGCAAAAATATGGCTTATGTATGGTAAATTTTATTTAGATATTGATTCATATACGGGACAAGAGAAGTTAAAAAAGTCGTTTAGTATATATAATAAAATTTCAAAAGATAAAAACTCAACAGAGTACAGAGAGCTTATAACATTGATGGATAATAATGTAACTGATTAAGAATTAGGAGGAGAGAAGAAAATGTACAAATTAGATTGATTAGATATAAAGTATATTTAAACTCTTAAAATATCTTAAAAATATGGTAAAATATCTAATATCAAAAAAAGGAAAATTTTAATGATAAAAAAAATAAATTTTAAACAAGTGGTATGGACAATAATTTTAATGACTATATTTATAGGATGTGGAGGAGGTGATTCTTCTTCTAATACAAAGAATAATAGTTTATCTACGGACATAAATAGTGCATATTTAGCTTCTACAGATGAAGATTATACTAAATTAGGATTAAAAAAAAATCAAGTAGAAGCATGGGAAGATTCTATGCGTACTGATGGAAAAAGTGGAAGTTTTGAGTGGTGGTATTCTGACTTTTTATTTGATGATGGTACAAGTGTTGTTGTAATTTTTTATACTAAATTGAGTTTTGATGCTTATGGACCTGCACATCCTACAGTTTCAATTAACATTGATTACCCTAATGGGACAAAAGTTAAAGATTTTTATATTCAAGGTATAGATACAGAGATTAATGCTTCTAAAACAGTTGCTGATATTCACATTGGAAAATCATATTTAAAATATAAAGATGGAAATTATAAATTACATTTTGAAAAAGATGATTTGATATTTGATGCAAACATGATTTCAACCTTACCTATGACTCGTCCAAAGACAGGTTTTATCTATTTTGGAGCTGATAAAAATAAATATTTTTCATGGCTACCTGCACAAATATCATCAAATGTACAAGCAACACTTACCCATAACGGTAAAAAAAATGTATTTTCAGGTCTTGGTTATCATGACCATAATTGGGGTAATATTGCTATGAATGAAATTATTAATAATTGGCATTGGGGAAGAGTAAAAACAAAAGATTATACTATTGTCTTTTTTGATATTATTGCTAGTAATGATTTTGAAAATTCAAAAATACCACTTTTTTTAGTAGCTAAAGGTAATAATTTTATCAAAATGAACTCTCCTATTAAAGTTCAAAAGAGTAATTTTATTACTCATACATTAACTAATAAAAAATATGCCAAAAATATAACAGTTACCCAAACAGATATTACTACAGGGACAATTTATAGTGTTACGAGTAAAAGTAAAGATGATTTGACATTTTTAGATATGAATATTTTCCCTTTTGAAATTGGGAATAATCCAACTTATCTTCGTAGTTTAAGTGATTTTAATCTTACTATTACAGAAGCTAATGGTACAAAAATCGAACAATTAGCTCAAGGAATTATAGAAGAAATGTCTTTTGATGATACAATCATAGAGTAGCAATTTTTATGTTTATGGGTATTTTTTAATAAAATACCCTAAATTAAAAACTTATACTATTTTTCAGTCTCTCCTGCATAGCTCATAATTCCACCTGAATGGTTTATGCTACGAGTATGACCATTTTGTTGAAAAAGTTGTGATACTTGTCCACTTCTAGCACCTGTTCTACAGGTAAAAATAACTGTTTTATCTTGAATCTCATTAAAAAACTCTTGACCCCAAGATTGAAAGATTGAAGTTGGTTTCAGTAAATCTACACCTGCAATATGACCTGCATCATACTCCATCTGTTCTCGAACATCAACTAGTAGAAAATCTGCTTTACCCTCTTCTCTCTCTTTTAGTAAAAGCACCAACTCCTCAGAATGGATGTTGCTTTTTTGTAATAATTCACTCATATGTAATGAATTCCTTTGTAATAATTTATAGTTAATTATACATAAAATTTATTATGATTAGAATTTATCCTCTTTTTTAAACTATTTATATATAATTACGGATTAAAATTGGGTAACAAAGGAACAGAATGATTATAGATAATAGAGTACTTGAGAAACTTGAAAAACTCTCTATGTTGAAAATTGAAGATGAGAAAAAAGAGGAGTTAGCCTCTCAACTTACAGAGATATTAGCTTATGTAGAGAATCTTTCAGAGCTAGATACTAATGAACTTGATGCAACATTCTCTACACTAGCAGGTGGTACACCTTTAAGAGAAGATATACCATCAGAAACTACAGAGATTTCAAAAAATATACTTGCTCATGCACCTAATGCAGAAAATGACTTTTTTATTGTTCCTAAGATTATTGGTTAAAAAGAAAAACTTAAACAAAAATAAAGAATATTTACTATAGCATATTATTAAAATTTAAGAGAGAATAATATGGCTATAGATATCAAAAAACTACTACAAAGCGTTGTTTCGCATGGCTCTTCTGACCTGCACTTAGTAAGTCGCTCTGAACCACAAATCAGGATTGATGGTTCTCTAAAAGCTGTCAATCTACCTATTTTAACAGGTGAAGATATAGAGGAGATGACTTACGCACTTCTTACCGAAAAACAGAAAAAACAGTTTGAAGAGGATTTAGAGCTAGATTTTGCTCTTATGCTTCCAGGAATTGGTCGATTTAGAGCAAACTACTACCGTACACTTGGAGATATCGCTGCTGCTTTTAGGATTATTCCAACAGCTATTCCATCTCTTGATGACCTTGATGCTCCTGCTATATATAAAAAACTTGTAAAGAGAGAAAAGGGACTTGTTTTGGTTACAGGACCTACAGGTTCAGGTAAATCTACAACTTTGGCCGCGATGCTAAATGAGATTAACCTAACCGAGAATAAACATATCATTACAGTAGAAGACCCAGTGGAGTTTATTCATCAAAATAAAAGCTGTGTATTTTCTCACCGTGAAACAGGGCGTGATACCAAAAGTTTCTCCAAAGCTCTAAAGTATGCGATGAGACAAGACCCCGATATTATTCTAATTGGGGAGATGCGGGATAAAGAGACTATTGAGGCAGCTCTAACAGCTGCTGAAACAGGTCACTTGGTCTTTGGAACACTTCATACTAACTCAGCACCAGGTACTATTAACCGTATTATTGATGTGTTTTCGGGTGATGAGCAGGGACAGATACGCTCTATGATTTCAACCTCATTAGTAGCTGTCATTGCACAAGTTCTGCTTCCTAAAATAGGTGGTGGAAGGGTTGCTGTACCTGAGATTATGACAACTAACCATGCTATTGCAAACTTAATCAGAGAAGACAAGGTTCACCAACTCTATTCTCAGATGCAATTAGGACAAGGAGATACAGGTATGCAGACCCAAGCACAGGTAATGCTTAGACTTCTAAAGGCAGGTACAATTACAAAAGAACACGCTATCCAATACTCTAATAAGCCAGATGAACTTAAGAAACAGTTAGGGATAAGATAGTACCCAAACACAAAAAAACAGATACTTTAAAGTTCTGTCTATATTTTTTTTGGATATAATCTTATATGATTTAATTTTTTGTATGGGAGTAGGTAGATATAATGATTGATTTTAATACCGTAGATATGATAATAACAGGGTTGATTCTTTTTCTTAGTCTTAAGGGGCTTGTAAATGGATTTACAAAAGAGCTTTTTAACTTAATCGGATTAATTGTAGGTGTGGCAGTTGCCGCCAGAATGAACTCTACAGTTGGTCAATTTGTTAGTGAAAATATCTTTCCTATTGAGAATGAACCTGCTCTAAAAATGTTAGGATTTGTCACTGTTTTAACTGCTATTTGGATTATTTCAACTCTTATATCTTCTATTATTGAAAAACTCTCCTCTGATGACATAGGCTTTTTTAGTAGAATCTTAGGATATATTTTGACTATAATACGTTATATTGCGATATTTGCAATCATACTTGTAAGTGTAAAAAATGTAGATTTAATCTCAAAAAAGCTAGAGACATATTCACATGATAGTAAAGCTATTACAACTTTAAATGAGATTGGTAGAAAGCTTCTTAACATGAAAGAGGTAGAAGATAATAATGAGACAAAAGTTGAGACCAATAATGATAGTCAAAAGAGTAATCTTGTAACAGAGAAGATAGACTTGACTAGCTATAATATTGAGTCCAATGAGACAAATGAGAATAATCAAACAGAATAATAAAGGATAAGCTAATGCTTAAAAATATAGTATCTTATTCTGATGTACTTGATAATTTTAAAAAATTATTAAAAGCAAATAAGCTTAAGTATACAAAACAGAGAGAACTTATATTGGAGATTATCTATAATAATGATGGGCATTTTACACCTGAAGATATATATAATCTTATAAAAAGTAGTTACCCAGATGTAAAACTTGGTATCGCTACAGTATATCGAACATTAACCCTTTTGGAAGATGCAAATATAGTTACCTCTATATCATTTGGAGCACAGGGAAAAAAATATGAGTTTGGATTAGGAGCTCATCATGACCACCTAGTATGTCTACAGTGTGGAGGTATAGAGGAGTTTTTTGATGAAACTATGGAAAAACTACAAGAGGATATTGCAAAAAAGTTTAACTTTAAGATGACTAGTCACATCATGAAGATTACGGGTATCTGTTCAGCTTGTCAAGTTAAATAGACTCCCCCCCACAAAACTAATTACAAATCATTACACATTGCAAATTATAGAAGAGTTACAAAAAATAGGAGAGAACTTGATTTTTAACAATCAATATATTCAAGAGAGAATAAAAAAAACAGAGAGACTAAGAGAGATAGGAATTAATCCTTATCCAAACCAAATAAAAAAAGGTACACTATCAGCACAGTTTTTAAATGAGTGTGCATATGTTCATGAAATAGATACTGATGAGATGAAAAAAGATGATACTAAGAGTTATAGACTTACAGGTCGTCTAAAATTTATCAGAATTATGGGAAAAGCAGCATTTGCTAAGATAGAAGATGAAGATGGTTTAGTACAGATTTACTTTAATCGTGACGATTTAGCAGAGGGTTACTACAATGATGTAGTAAAAAAACTTTACGAAGTTGGTGATATTATTGAAGTAAAAGGTTATCCATTTGTAACAGGTACAGGTGAGCTTACCTTGCACTGTTTAGAGGTAAATCTGGTAAGTAAATCTATTTTTCCTCTTCCTGAAAAATTCAATGGAATCAAAGACCAAGAGATTAAATATAGACAGCGTTACCTAGATATGATTATGGATGCAGAGGTTACAAAACGCTTTAAACTTCGTTCAAAAATTGTATCATCTATTAGACGTTTCTTTGAAGATAAAGGGTTTTTAGAGGTAGAGACCCCAATGATGCATCCAATCCCAGGTGGAGCAAATGCTAAACCCTTTATCACTCACCACAACGCTTTAGGAGTAGATAGATATCTAAGAATTGCACCAGAACTTTACCTAAAAAGACTTATTGTGGGTGGAATGGATGCTGTATTTGAGATAAATAGAAACTTTAGAAATGAGGGGATAGATGCCACACATAATCCAGAGTTTACCTCTATTGAGTTCTACTGGGCATATAAGACCTATATTGAGCTTATGGAGGTTACAGAGGAGCTATTTGATTATCTATTTGACCATTTAAGACTAGAGAGAAAGCTTCCGTATGGTGATATTGAAATTAATTTTGCTACACCATTTGCAAAAATTCCTTGGGTTGACTCTATCGTAGATATCGGTGGTATTCCAAGAGAGGTAGCAACCAATAGAGAAAAAGCTATGGCTTATCTAAAAGAGAAAAATCTAAAAGTAGATGAGAACTGGACACTAGGCTATGTACAAGCTGAACTATTTGACGAATTTGTAGAGGCAAAATTAATAGACCCAACGTTCATTACAGACTATCCTGTAGATATCTCTCCTCTAGCAAGAAGAAGTGATAAAAACCCTGAAGTAACAGAGCGTTTTGAACTTTTCATGGCAGGAAAAGAGATAGCAAACGGATTTAGTGAGCTAAATGACCCAATCGACCAATATGAGAGATTTAAAGCACAAGTAGATGCAAAAGATAGCATAGCCGATGATGAAGCGATGCACATGGACAGTGATTTTGTTCGTGCTTTAGGATACGGTATGACACCAACAGCTGGTGAGGGTATTGGAATAGATAGACTAGTAATGATGTTAACCAATCAGCACACTATTAGAGATGTTCTCCTCTTCCCTGCTATGAGACCAGAAGCCCCAAAAACACCTGTAGTCTCTGATGAAAACAAGTGTAAAAAATGTGGCAATGAAAATCCAGATGAGCTTAAACCTGCTAAAAAAGGTAAAGGTATGTTCTGTATAGATGGGAATAGTTGTAAGAAGCGTGTTTCTGAGAGAACTTAATTAATCGTGTTGTCTCTTCTCTGCTTCCTGCTTTGAGGTATAATTGAGATATATGTTCCCAATTTAAAATTGGGAACAAGAAAATTTTTTTTGTAATTATAGCTTTTTTGTTGGCAAATGTGTCTCCCTCTTTAACCCCACAGCATCAAGCACTCCCAACTTATCAAACTCAATATTTTTTTCATTATAGAGAGAGTAGAGCTTTTTGCTTAGACGATTAGGGTAACCGAGTTGCTCTTCAAACGCTTTTGTCATCTCAATATATTTAGGAAAATAGCGTTGAAATCGTCTAATGGTATCTCTTAGTAGCGTTGTTGTTTTAGCAGAGTTTAACTCCAAGACGCTACCCATTTGGAGATACTCTTTGTATCTTAGTTTTCTCTTTTTAGGATTTGAATGCTCCAAGCCAATACCAAAATCATCACTCTTTTTCCCTTCATAAACATAGGTGCTGATAATATCATATAGAGGTGCAAGTTCCCATCTGTCGCGTCCTGTCTCAATCAGACCAATATTTTTGGCATGTAAATCTCCGTGTTTAATTAGCGAAGCATAGACCATAAAACGAAAAACATCCTCTTTGCTCTTTTTGTCTCGAACCGTGGCGTTAAATTTTTCTAAAATCGAGATAATACTAATATCATACTTATCCTCACTCTCTATCTCCAACTGTTGAGCAAAATCATACTGATTGTATTTGTATCCTCTATATCTGTCATATCGCTTTACCAAAAAATAGAAATCACAATGCGTTCCTAACAATACAGCCGAAAAAGGAACATCAAATTTGAGTTCATTTTTAGCAAAAGAGAGAAACAGATGTTCGTTGAGAGCCAAATAGGGGGTATTTTTAATCCGTCTATCCGAAGCATAGGGTTTGAGCAGATAGTGTGCCAACTCTCCTGATGCCTTGTTGACACGATAGACTCTTTTGTTGACTCTATCTATATTCACATCTATTTTGTGTTGATACCCACTTAACGAAGAGTAGAGTTCTCGGCTCTTAGATGCCCCTTTGAGTACCTCGATAGGAATATCAACCTCATAATCAAGTAGGGTAACATAGCTATTTTTCTCTAAGATAACAGCTTTTAGACTCTTCCAAGTTGGCATCTTTTCCACACTCTTTTGTTCCGATTTTACAAGAGAAGTAAGCTCTATAAAATCCAAACTACCATGTGTATTGTCAAGCTCCAAAAGAAGCTCCAAAGGGTTCAGTATTTTATCATCTTTGAGTAGTAACCTCTCACGCCTAGTACTCTCAGGAATGAGATTTTCAAAAAGCGTAAAAAGAGCATAAGAGTGATTAACAGGCTTTTGCAGAGAAGGAAATTTCTCTCCTTTATATGACAGACTATAAGAGAAAAGATACCCCTTGGCATAGGTAAAAGAGAGTACCCCTATCTCTCTACCATTCTCCAATACAGCAACCACAATGGGATTCTCATCAATGGCATAGTTACGCTGATAGTAGCGTCTGTTTGTCTTGCCAAAAGAGAGGATTAGATTCTCTTCAATCAGTACAGCCAAGTAGTTTCGTAAAGTCCGTTCGGTTAACTGGGTATGCTCACTAAGCTCTTTGGTCGTAAATCGCTCTTGGGCTTCAAATAGTCGCTTAATCTCTTCAAGTTTCACTCTTTTTTTAGATATGGACATGCTCTATCTCCTTCTAAAGTTCGGTAATAATTGACAAACTTCGGAAAATTTATATTGTATTTAAGCATTTTATAATATATATACTTTGAATTGGGCTACAAGATTATGAACCAATTCACCATATTTATCGAAAAATGATTCAAATCATAGAG
>Ga0256827_10000285_pt1 | contig 30269 bp, 24 predicted proteins | sample CV84metaG_FD_185977 | JGI IMG/M metagenome (GOLD analysis project Ga0256827, IMG submission 185977) | Hydrothermal vent microbial communities from East Pacific Rise, Pacific Ocean - CV84 | ecosystem: Environmental > Aquatic > Marine > Hydrothermal vents | place: Pacific Ocean: East Pacific Rise...
AAAAAGACCCCACATACTTAAAATATCACTTTGTGAAAAGAGGATACTTAAAAACTCTCTTAAGAAAAGGGGAGGTTTTGGTATAATCTTGTTAAAAAGGAGTTGTGGTTTTGGAAGAGAAAGATAAGAATTTAATTAAAGATACTTGTAAAAAACTTGGGTTGACCTATAAAGAACTAGGTGAAAAAATTGGATACAGTGAAGCAAATTTAAAAAATTCTGTATCTCGTAATCAAGTTAGTAAACAACTAGAAACAAGTATTTATCTTTACCTAAAAACAATCAAATTACAAAAAGAGATAGATAATACAAAAAGCTTCAAACAGAGCCTAAGAGACTTTTTAGAGGACTAAGGTAACAAAAAAGTACCAAAATATTGACAAAAGTAATTTATAATGCTACAATGCCGAATATAAAAAAACATAAGGCAACAAAAATGGAACTAGAACCGATAGATAACCCGATAGTCATTCACCCTCATCTTTTGCAACGGTTTCTAAAGCATGGTAAAGATTATGCTAACCTTCTAGCCCTCTATAGTTTTTATATCTATCACGCTCAACTCCAAAAGACAAATCAACCTCTTGTAACAGATGAATTTACACGAAAAGGGATGAACTGGGCGATAGATCGGGTTAAGAAAACTAAAAAAATACTCAAAGAGATGAAGCTTATAGAGGTTGTTCAGAAGAGAAAATTTTATTATGTTCATCTTTTTTTTATATATACCAAGAGGAAAATTGGCGAGATTCTTGGGAACTGCAAGGAGTCGGAGGCTTTAGCCCCTAATGAGCCAAAAAAAGAGTCTAAAAAGGAGGTAACGAGGCTAAAGCCATCTACTCCGATTTTGACCAAGTGGATTGAGTATTGTGATAAAAATAGCATCAAATATGGAAAAAATAATCTAAAGTATTGGGAGAAGAAGCTAGATAAACGGCTCTCGATAGATCAACAGAATGCTATCTATAACGCTATTAATCACAAATGGAAAGATTTTTATTTGGTCTCTATCAAAGAGTCACAGTATCATAAGTTTTTGGGTCAAAGTCTAATGATGGAGAAAGATTGTGATACCTTACTAGATATTGGATATAGAGATTCCAAATATATCTATCAGTTTAAAAATATTAGAGTGACTACTACTGCCACACCATCAGAAATTTTTGAGAGGTATGGGTATGAGAGAGCAGAGGTGAAGTCTGCTCCTATTGTCTCTATGGTGAAGGATCGGATTATGGGAGTGGTTCGGAGATTTTAAAAAATCTCTCTCTTCTACTTCTCACAAAGCTCCAAAGCTAACTTTTTAGCCCCTTTGAAGTCAGATTTTCCTGTCCCAAGCTTTGGTATGGTCTCTACTTTGAAGTAGTGGCTAGGGACAAATAGTGGGTTTAAGCCTAACTCTTTGATCTCTTTTTTTAGTATATCTATCTCCTTCTCACCCTCTAGTAGAAGAACTAGCTTTTCTCCTTTTTTGCTATCAGGTATAGCAGAGATAGAGATCTGATCTTCCTCTCCAAGTAGTTTGCCTATCTCACTCTCTACCAAGCCTAGACTTACCATCTCTCCTCCTAGTTTGGCAAAACGGCTATATCTATCTACGATAGTGACAAAACCATCAGCATCTACATGACCCTTGTCACCTGTGATGTACCATCGGATACCATCTATCTCTTTGATGACTGAGTTGGTCTTCTCCTCATCTCCTAGATAACCCTTCATCACCTGTGTTCCACCTATTAGCATCATCCCATCTTCACCTATAGGTAGAGGCTCAAAGGTGTCAGGATCGACAATCATAAAGCTACTTCCTGGTAGAGCTAGACCGATTGTACCTATCTTGTTGCCTACTTGGACTTGGTAGCTATCTGGTAGGAGTCTATCGTGTAGGTTACAACTAGCAACAGGGGTGGTCTCTGTTGTACCATACCCCTCCAAGATTGTTTTGCCAAATCTCTTCAAAAAGAGTTCTCTTATCTCATTAGGAAGTTTTTCTGCTCCTGCTATAACCATCCGTAGAGACTCAAACATTAGTGGATGGATCTTTCTATTTCTCGCATAGAGTCGGTAGAAAGTAGCTGTAGCAAAGATCAGAGTAGCTCTATATTTGGCACATAGTTTGGCGATACCTAGCCCATCGGTAGGATCAGGGTGACAGACTACTGGGATACCTTCGATAAGAGGTAGCATAGTCGTAGCGGTAAGCCCGAATGAGTGGAAGATAGGTAGAGAACCTAGCATTACATCGTTGTCATCAGGATTGAGGACAGTGGATGCCTGTTTGACATTGCCCATGATGTTTTGATGGCTGAGCTCTATACCTTTTGGTGTACCTTCGCTTCCACTAGAGAAGAGGATCGCTGCTGTATCCTCTATAGATGCTCGTTTGATATATAGTAAGCTTAGTAGCCATGTTGGCAAAAATTTGACCTGTAAAAACATCAAGAGTTGAGATAGTTTACTCATCTTGGCTTTTAGATCCTCTAGGAAGATCACCTCTACACCCTCTAGTGCCTCCTCTAGGTCGAACCCTTTGGCTTTTAGTTTGGTCATAAACTGCTTTGAGCTGATAATCTGCTGGATATTAGCTATCTCTATGGCATGTTTTAGGCTAGGTGTACCACTAGAGTAGTTTAGATTTACGATAGTTTTTCCTAGAGTTAGAGTTGCCATATTGGCGATCGAACCACCTGCACTAGTAGGGACTACAAGCCCTACATTTGGCTCTTTGCCTAAAAACTTTTTGAATGCTCCTGCCATCAAAAAGACTGCTGTAGCAAAACGGTGACCAGATAGCTCTACACCTGTAGAGTCAGCTACACTTAGATTCCCGCCAACTTGTTTTGCCTCTTTGATCCACGCTTTTGGTAGGGTTGGAAGTCGTTTGGAGTAGGCTTCCCATGAACCAATAGATAGTTTGAATACTGCATCTTTGACCTCATCGGCACTACTATTAATAGACATAGGCTTACCAAAAGTAACTCCTATATCTTTCTGCTTTTTACGTTTGATCTTATCTGAGGCATGAGAGAAACTCCCCTCCCAAAGTCCACGAAGATAGAAAGGGACAATAACAGCATTTCGAGTCACACCTTTGGTAGCAAGTTCGAAACCTTTTTGAAACTTGCCAAGGTGTCCATTTCGAGAGAGATTCCCCTCGGGAAATAGAGCTACTGTCTCACCATTGTTTAGAGCTTCGGTCACCAAAGAGAGGGCGTTTTTGCCTCCGCGGCTAGAGATCGGGATCGCTCCAAAGAACTTAAAGATAGGCTTGATATACCAGATGCTATAGTAGGTACGATCGATCACAAAACGGATCTGTTTAGGATAGGCTATCTGTAGAAATGCCCAGTCCAAAAAGGAGAGATGATTTCCCAAAAAGAGGACTCCTCTACTTGATTTTATATTATCCAATCCATCTACATCAACTCTATATTTGAATCCAAATAAGAGGCGAACTACAAAACGAATCATAGATTGAGGGAGCTTTGATAGAGTATATAGAAATCCAAAGAGTGCAACTATTGTCATAATATTAAAGAGTACACCACTATCAAAACCTAGATAGGCTACCATAGAGGTGAGGATCAAAAATAGGAACATAAAAAGATTTTGCATAAAGTTGTTTCCTGCCAAGATCTTACCCATCATCCGTTTGGGAGCAGCAAACTGTATAAGAGTATTGAGAGGGACAATAAAGATCCCCGAAAATACACCATAGAGAAAAAAGCTCACAGCCAAAAGGATTAACGAATCAAGAGAGGAGATAAAAAAGAGAGATACAGTGATCCCCAAAGCTCCAATAGGGATAATCCCTGTCTCTATATATTTATGAGAGAAGCGACTAACCAAAAGTGATCCTACGATGATACCAAAACCGACCATAGTCATTATCCCCTGTGCGATGCGTGTATCAGTCACCCCTAGTCTACTTTTGAGGTACTCTCCAAATATCGCCAAGATAACTTGTGAGATACCAAAAAAGAGAGATAGACCGATAATAGAGAGCCAAACTGTTTGGTTTTTTCGCAGGATACGGATATTTCCTCTTAGATAAGTTAAGTTGGCATATTTTTTTGGTTTAAAACGCATACTCTTTTTGATCTCTACTGTCTTTATAAGACGAAGAGAGAGTATAAATTCCAAGATAGATGCACCTATTAGTGCAAATCCTAGAGGGTAGATATGTTGTAGGATCTCACCCTTGTTTATACTCTGATCTGCCAACATAGACTCAAAAAATATCGTATAGATAATAGTACCTGCTAAGATAGAGATAATAGTAATCGATTGAACCATAGCGTTAGCAGGAGTTAGATGCTCATTACCTACCATCTCCTTGATTAGACCATATTTGGCAGGGCTATAGATAGCACTCTGAGCAGCTAGAACAAAGGTCATACCAAAGGCAAACCAAAACCACCCCATAATATATGAGAGCAAAATAAGAGAGGTAATACCCACTGCGGCCAAAGAGGCTACTCTAATGATCTGTACTTTGGCGTACTTGTCACTCAAAAATCCAGCAGGAGAGAAGAGAAATATAAAAGGGAGCAGAATCAAGGCATTGACGATAGCTGTCAAGATAATAAGCTCTGTACCATCATAGGCTTTAAATATGGTATTTTGTAAGATAATTTTATGTCCGAGGTCGGTCATAGAATTCAAGAATATAATAAGGATATAGGGGGTAAACCCTCCGATTTTAAATAACTCTTTCATCATTTTAACTCCATCTGTTTTTGGTGTTCTTGCATCGTGTGCATATTAAATATATAGGGTTTTAGCATCAATATAGAGTCAAAGAGTAGCTCATAGTGGATATTGTGTAACTCCTCATCAAGCTCTAACATCTTTGCACCTAGGAGATACTCCATTTTTGCAAGATGTTTTGCACTCTTGACATACTCATCAAAAAGTTTTTCATCAAGTCCAAGATTTTTGGCTCGTTTTAGTACTTCGACTAATTTTAGCTCCTCTGTTCCAAATCCTCGCTCTTGTCTAAATAGTACTCCTCTCTTTAGGTAGATATAAAGCTCCTCCTTTTTTAGTCCACTTAGCTCTAAAAAATCATCATCACTATACCATTTTCCATCATTGCTACCTGACATCATCTCCAAAGATTTTAACATCATAGAGAAGTCATCTCCAAAGCTAAATCTATTTTCAGAAAAGATACTCTTGATCTGAGCGATAGAGTAGGAGAACTGATGTTGTAGATATTTGATAAATTTGATAATATTAACAGAAGATTCATCATATAGATGTAGATTTGGTTTAGGCTTTTGAGGCTCTGGAAGTAGACCCTCCTTGACATAAAAGAGAATAGTTGATTTGCTCTCTCCTGTCTGCTCCATAAGATTTTTCATTTTTAGTGACATGGTCTTCTCCTTATTTAGTAGTATTATAAACTGTTTAAACTTAATTGTCAAGTGTCACCCTACACTTTTGGTATAATTTGTTTTATAACCCTATTTTGCTATAATCAACACTATAAAACTACAAATGGAATAGATACTAATGAAAAAAATCCTACCTCTACTACTTTTTACACTCTTAAGCTCCCAAGCACAGATTATAGATGCTATCGCCATCGATGTTGATGGTGAGCCTATTACGACACTAGAGATACAAGCTGTTCAGCAAAAACTCAATATGTCCAAAAAAGCAGCAATTGATGCCTTGATAAAAGATAGACTAGAGAAAGGTGCTATAGATAAAGCCGAAATAGTAATACCTCCTGAGGCTATCGATGCAAAGATTCAACAGATCTCACAAGCTAGAGGACTAAGCCCAGCAGATATGCGATCCGCACTAAATAAAAATGGATTAACATGGGAATCATATAGAGAACAACTCTCAAATGAGATGAAGAAAGAGCAGTTTTTTAATAGACATATAGCCTCAACTATATCTCAACCTACTGAAGATGAACTCAAAGTCTATTATGAGACCAACAAAGATAAGTTCTCCTCTGCTCCTGCTGTATCTCAGATGAGCCTCATAGCCTATGCTAGTAACTCCTCAAAAAAACTTCAAGAGTCTATCGCCAATCCTATGAGAAAGATGGATGGTGTGCAACAAAAAAGTATCTTGGCAAGTAGCGATGAGATGAATCCTAAACTATACACTCTAATACAGCAGACTCCTGAGGGGAGTTTTACTCAACCTATCAATACAGGAAGAGGTTTTGTAGCCTACTATGTAAAATCTAAATCAGCTCCGACTGAGGGAGGGTTTAATTCTGTTAGAAATGCTGTAACTATGCAGTGGATGCAAGAAGAGAGAATGAAAGCTGGTAAAAACTTTCTCAATAAGCTAAAGAATAATGCAAGTATTAGAATAATCCGTCTTTAAGCACAAAGTGTGCTTAAATTGACTACATATCTGTTGGAGTTAATAGCTTGTCGGCAAATGGTAAAATCGAAGCGATTTTTACTTTTTTTGTAACTAGCCCTGCAAAGATACTGCTAAACATATTGTTTGTTAACTCATCAGATATATCATCTGAATTTGTATCTAAAAATCCATCAATGATAATTAAAGAGAGTCCATGCATAGCAGCCCAAATGATAATGGTTTGCTTATAGCTATCGTCCTTTTTAAAGATACCACTTGCCTGTCCCTCTTCAACTGTAGTTTTTAGAACTGCAAAGCCACTACAATCTTCATCTTGAATCGAAACTAACTCTTCTCTAATATGTGAATATTTCTTACCGAAAAGAAGTCTATATAAGTTTGCATTATTTTTTGCAAACTCGACATAATTTTTAGAAGCCAGATAGAATCTGTCTAGCAGACTTCTCTTCTCATCTTGCAACGCTGAAGCTATAACTTCATCAAAAATCTTAAGACCATCAACGATCATCTTCTCAATTAATGCATCTTTTGAATCAAAGTGTCTATAGATAGCTGATCTAGATGTTCCTGTGGCATCTGACAATACTTTTAGAGTTAAATTCTCTACACTTTCTGTTTTTATAAAATCAAAGGCAATTTCTAAAAATTCCTCTTTTAAATTTCCATGGTGATATGCTGTTTTTTTCATAAAAAGGATTATATCATAATTTTTTTCGTTTTCTATTGACAAATTAATATAAATTCGGTTAACATTCTCGGTTTAATAAAATACTTTTAATAGGGACATTAATGGGGAACAGTTATCAAAAGAATGAAATTGCGATCATAGGTATGGGGTGTTACTACCCTGGAGCGTCTAACTTAACCGACTTATGGGAGAATATCGTTTCAAGAAGAGAAGAGTTTAGAACTTTTCCAGATGAGAGACTCCCTGTTGATAAATACAGCGATCTAACACAGAGCGACAGTGACAAAAGTTATGTAACTCAAGGTACATTTATAGATGGATTTGAGTTTGACTGGATGGGATATAGAATTCCTAAAAAAACAGTAGAGTCATCTGATATAGTTCACTGGCTAACCTATGAGATTGCTTTTAGAGCATTAAAAGATGCAGGATACACAAAAGAGAATATTCCAAAAGATAAAACAGGGGTGATTATAGGTAATACCCTTACAGGAGAGCAGACACGGGCATCTTATATACGTCAAAGATGGCCTTTTGTAGAGAAGGTGATGAGAGCTTCAGCAAAAGATCTAAATCTAACCCCCAAACAGACAGAGATATTTGTAGAGCGTTCAAAAGAGTATTATAAATCAGTTTTTCCTGAGATGACAGAGGACTCTCTGGCTGGAGGATTGGCAAATACTATTGCTGGTAGAGTCTGTAATGCGATGGATCTTCATGGTGGTGGATTTACAGTTGATGGTGCTTGTTCATCCTCTCTGATTGCTATATCTACTGCATCTGAAAAATTGAGTTCAGGCACACTTGATATTGCAATCGCAGGAGGAGTGGACATTAGTCTAGATACCTTTGAGATGGTTGGGTTTGCTCGGACAGGAGCATTGACCCCTACTCAGATGCGTGTCTATGATCGTAGAGGTAATGGCTTTATGCCAGGAGAGGGGTGTGGTATCATTGTTATGAAACGACTCGAAGATGCAAAGCGAGATGGAGATAGAGTCTATGCTACTATCAAAGGTTGGGGTATCTCCTCTGATGGAAAAGGAGGCATCACAGCACCAAGTGGGATATATCAAGGGTTAGCTCTTGATAGAGCATATCAGATGGCTGGATACTCTGCTGAAGATCTTGATTTTATAGAGGGGCATGGAACAGGAACAACTGTAGGGGATAGAGAGGAGCTAAAGGGTATCTCTATCAATGTAGGACATGAACCTAATAGTGAAGGGTTAAGACGATGTGGAGTAACCTCTTTCAAATCTATCGTGGGACATACAAAAGCAGCCTCAGGAGTTGGGGGTTTGATAAAGGCTACTCTAGCTCTCAATCAAAGAGTAACCCCACCTACAGCAGGGTGTGAACAGAACAACCTATTTTTTGATAAACTCATAGGTCGAGGGATATACCCTATCACTTTGGGAAAAGTCCACAAAAAAGAGACTATCTTAAGAGCAGGTGTATCAGCTATGGGCTTTGGAGGAATCAATACTCATATTACATTGGAGTCTACGGATACTCCTTCTGTCTCTATTCGACCCTCTATTCCTGCTCTATCTCTATTGGCAAGTAGTCAAAAGAGTGAGATATATCCATTGGAAGCGAACAGTATCACAGCACTGATCTCTACTGCTATGAGTTTAAAAACACGCTCTTTGGGTATGAGTATTGCTGAACTGCCAGACCTAGCTTTGGAGTGTAGTCAGAAGATAGTAGGTGCAAAAGTACGAGCAACGATCATTACACAGCACCCCAAACAGCTTCAAAAACAGATTCAAGCTCTTATAGAATATCTGCAAAATAGTACGATAAAAGAGGGAGAGAGAGTAGAGATTGAAAAAAATAAAATAGTGCTATCTTTCTCATTAAATCAACACAACTTGGGATTTATATTTCCTGGACAGGGGTCTCAACAGCTCAATATGGCGTATAATCTAGTACGACGATTTAAATGGGCAAGAGAGATGTTAGATCAAGCAGAGGAGATTTTGGTTGAGGCAGGATGGAGAGATAAGAGCCTCTCGGACTATATATTTAAAGAGACAGATAGGGCGATAGACGAAGATCAGAAAAAGCAGTGGTTAAGAGAGTTAACGGATACCAATATCGCTCAACCTGCCATCTGTTTTGCTTCGGCTCTTTGGAACGAGAGACTTCGAAGATTAGGTCTAACTGCCAAAGTAGTAGGAGGACATAGTCTAGGTGAGCTTAGTGCCTTTTATAGTGCAGGAGCATTTAATTTCGAAGAGCTAATGAGACTCTCTGCTCTGCGTGGTGATGCTATGCACAATACTCCTAGCCAAGGTGGGATGGTAGCTATGATGTGTAGCAAAGAGGAGGTAGAGAGAGTAATCAAATCTGTCAAAAACTATATCACTATCGCCAATATCAATACCCCTTCACAGATTGTTCTATCAGGTGAAGAGGTCGCGATAGAGGAGATAATCCAGATCGCCCAACAGGAGGGGATCAAAGCCAAAAAGCTCAAAGTCTCAAATGCTTTTCACTCTAGACTAATGGATAGTGCTTCTGCTAGAGTAAAAGAGGAGTGCAGACTACCTCATCAACTCTCAACTAAAACTAAGATTATCTCTACATCCTCAACAGAGGAGACTACTCTACCTGAATACTTCTCCAAACAGATTCTAAGCCAAGTTGATTTTGTCTCACTAGTAGATCAGATGCAAGATGAGTGCGATATGCTAGTAGAAGTAGGAACTGGATCAGTACTCTCTAGCATGGTCTCTCGTATCACTGAAAATATACCTACTCTAGCAGTTGAGTCTACAGCTATGGATGACCTCTCTCTCAATAGAGTTTTAGCTGAATTTTTTATAGCAGGTGGAGTAGTCAAGTGGGATGAGCTTTACCACTCTAGGCTAGTTCGTCCATTTATAGTAGCAAAAGATAAGCTCTTTATCCGAAGTCATTGTGAAAATCCTTTTGTTGTCTCTCCTACTACCAAAGAGATGCAATCTACATTTGTAACATCTATAGATAAAAGTTCCTCCTCCCCTGCTCCACTCACAGAGGTAATCCATGCTCTACAGGTTATCAACGACTCAAAGATAGTAGAAGCTCTACAGCTACTCAATGGCTCAGAAAATATTCAAACCATTCAAAATAGCAAAACTGTAGAGTCACCTATCCTAGAGGAGTCAGAAGAGCCAAAAGAGATAATAGAAAACATAGTAGAAGAGAAGACAAAAGATACTCTATTAAAAATTATCGAAGAGATGACAGGATTTCCGATAGAGAGCCTAGATATGGATCTAAAACTATTAGATGATCTAAACTTGGACTCTATAAAAGCTACTGAGCTTATTAGCCAAGTCTCCCAAGAGCTAAATCTTGAGATCACTATTGATCCAGCACCACTTGCAAATGCTACACTAGATGAGTTGGTTGAGATATTGGAGGGTCTGCGTCCTATAGATAGTAGTATCGATGATGCTCCTGTATCAAATCAAGAGCAGATAAAAGGTGTACTACTTAAGAATATAGAGACAATTACAGGGTTTCCTATAGATAGCCTAGAGCTAGATCTACGCTTACTAGATGATCTAAACCTAGACTCTATAAAAGCCACTGAGCTTATCGCTCAGACTAGCCAAATGCTAGAGTTAAATATAGAGATAGACCCTGCTCCACTTGCAAACTCTACTCTACAAGAGATAATAAATATCATACTCTCCCACAAAGAGAATCTAAAAAGTACACCAAATGTTCCAAAAGAGAGACCTCAAAATGGAAAAAATAGAATCAACCCAAAAATAGATAAAAAGATACCTTGGGTCAGAAATTTTATATTGGAGCTAAATGAAAAGCCTATTGAGGCTATAGATAAAAAGTGGATAATAGATAAAAAAATTCTAATTATCTCTACTAGAGAGGAGCTAGGATTAATAGAGTCTCTAAATAGAGATGGTGTAGAGGATATTACTGTTAGCTCTTTTGAAACTGCAAAAAATCTCCCAAAGATAGAGTTTGATATTATATTTTTTATACTACCTCAATACTCAAATAGAGATTCAAAAAGAGAGAGTTTTTTTCATATGGTTGAGAGACTCCATACTATATCTAAGATAAAAGGATCAACAACTATCTGTTTTGTACAGTTTACGGGTGGCTCTTTTGGAGTCAAAAATTTACCTAACAATATAGAGTCTTCATCCTCTTTGGCATGGGCTTCATCTCTACACTTGGAGCAGAAAAAATTAAAAATTCGTGTTGTTGATTTTGATAAAAAAATAAAGGAGTCTCTGTTTGTAGATAAGATTGTAGATGAGATCTCTACAGATAAAAGCTTTGACTTGGCAGGATATGATAGAGAGGGGAGAAGATATAGTATATCTCCTAAAGTTCATGAACCAAAACTTGACAAAAAGAGTTCTATAGTATGGGAAAAAGATGATGTAATAGTAGTTACAGGAGGAGCAAAAGGTATCACCGCAGAGTGTGCATTGGCATTTGCTAAAGATACCAGAGTCAAGATGGCACTGATAGGAAGATCAAAACTATCCAAGGAGATTGAGCAGACTATTAGAAGATTTGAAGAGGATGGGCTAGAGGTCAAATACTACTCTTGTGATATAGTAGATAGAGAGAAGGTAGCACTTACCGTAAAAGATATAGAGACTACACTAGGAGATATCCGAGGAGTAATTCACGGCTCTGCATTAAACTCTCCTGCATCTCTAGGTAGTGTATCTCTTGAAAATGCCAAAAAGGAGATCTCTCCAAAGGTATTAGGAGCGATAAATATATTAGAGTCACTAGAGGGAAGATCACTTAAGCTACTAGTGGGGTTAACCTCTATTATCGGTGTGAGTGGAATGATTGGCAACGGGTGGTATGGATTTTCCAATGAGCTACTAGATACTATCTTTGGTAGCTATGGAGTAGATAATCCTGATACAAAAATCGTCTCTACTGCTTTTTCTGTTTGGGGAGAAGTGGGTATGGGAGAGAGAATGGGGAGTACTAACTATCTCGAAAAGATGGGCATCATGGCGATACCTGTCAAAGAGGGTATTGAGAGATTTTCAGGGCTACTTCAAAATGAAGCACCTACTCGACAGGTTGTAATAACAGCAAAACTATCAGGTTTGGATACTTGGAACGCTCCAAAGTGCAAAAAGCCATATAGTAATCGTTTTATAGAAGAGGTGATATATCAACACTTTGGAGTAGAGACACAATCTAGGGTACACCTAACTCTGGAAAAAGATCCATACCTAAAAGATCATGTATGGAATGGATCAAACCTATTCCCTACAGTATTTGGACTAGAGGCGATGGCACAAAATGTCTCCTTTGTCACAGGAATAGAGGTCTTTAAGAATCTCAAAATAGAGGAGATAAAGCTAGAGAAGCCAATCGTTGCACACCCTCAAAGAGGGATAAGAGTGCAGATCAATACATTAGTTTTGGAACGAAAAAACCAAGATGAACCAATAAGAGTCAAAGTAACTATCTCTACAGAACATAGCAACTTTGAGAGACCTCACTTCTCAGCTATTTTTGTATTGAATGGTGCAAAAAATTTAGGATTAGAGGGTAGAGAGGGACTTCCTGAGTTTCCACAAAAAAGGCTAGATATAGATATAAAAAAAGAGGTCTACTCTTGGTTACTCTTCCAAGGTTCGCTATTTCAAAGACTAGAGAGCTTCTATCGTATAGATAACGAACATCTGATATTTGAGACAACCTCACACAAGGGAGAGGAGAGAGAGTGGATACTAGGTAGTCCATATGTTAGAGACTCTCTACTGCAATCAGCACAACCAATGTTTCCACATAACACATGTCTGCCTATATATATCAAAAGCTTAACTATATCAGACACTTCAACAGCTCTACCAAATAAAATCAAAGGTATCATAATAGGTGAAGAGCTAGAGAATAAAGAGTATAGAACCGATGTCTCAACCCTATCTCCTGATGGTTCTCTACTTGAGAAGATGGAGGGGTATCGACTAAAGATATTGGATAATCGTACCGAGTTTCCTGAGGATAAATTTTGGGCTAGACCTAAGATTGTAGAGGATGTTATGGTTCAAGAGAAGATAGAAGAGCTATCTGACAAACTGGGGATAGAGAAACCAGAATTAAAGGTTATTTATATTCCTTCATTGAGCCAGATGAAGATAGAGAATCGTCACAAGAGAGTGAAACCTATTGTAGAGGAGTGGCTACAAAAAAGTGGAGGCGAAAGAGCAACGCTAGAGTGGAGAGAGGATGGAAAACCACTGATCAAAGAGAGGAGTTATGACATCTCAATAAGTCATAAAAACTCCTACCTGTTGATCTCAAAAGAGAGAGGTTGTGATATAGAGAGTATCACTCACCGATCTTTAAAAAAGTGGAAGATAATGCTAAATCTATCAAAAAAAGAGAATAGAAGCACTATTGATCTATTTCAAACTCATGGAGACTCACTAGATATAGCAGGGACACGACTTTGGGCCATAAAAGAGACTCTATTTAAAGCTGTGGGAGAGTCACAAACTATGGATATAGTGATTAAATCCATATATGAAGATTCTATGCTGTTAGAGATAAAGAGCGATAAGGAGAGTGTTGATATGATCACTACACTGATAGAACTAAAACGAGGTGGAAGAAAGATGTTGACTACCCTAATAAAAAGAGATCAGCATGTTGGATAATATAGAGGATATACCAACGACTATCGGTCTCTTTGATAGAGTGACAGATGCAAAGCTTCCTATATATAGGAGCAGAACACCTCTCTACCTAAAAGATTGTCAAAATCTCAGTAGAGGTATATACTTTTCAAACTACTTTTTATGGTTTGGAAAGATACGAGAAGCATCAATGCTTCCTGTACTCAAAAGAGTTTCTGCACTTCTTAATAGTGGAGAGTTTGGAATGGTTACAAATAACTCCTCTCTTACTATATTGGGAGATGCTGTTGCTGGAGATATTATAGAGACTCGCTTTTGGGTAGGTGAGATACTGGACAACAACTCTACGGTTACACTATTTTGTGACTGGAGAAAATCCCTTGATAACAATCGATTTGAGATTATCGCTAAAGCTGAGATGAAAATCAGCTGGGTTAGGATAGTAGATCATGGGCTAGTTGCAGTTGAACCTATGCCTGACTATTTTTTGGAGTATACAAAAGAGATGCAATCCTCTCTTGATAATAGTCCCATATTCAAAGAGCAAAAAGGAGATTTTGATTCATTAGATATAGGAGAGAGACTCTACATCGCTCCATTTACACCAAGACGAGGTAGACTTCTAGCCAAGGAGTATATCTCAACAACACTAGAGGACTCCAACTCAGTAGGCAATATCTACTACTCCAATTATAGTAGATGGCAAGGTGTAGTTCGTGACAATTTTTTCTACAACTTAGCACCCGAATATTTCAGAGGGATAGGAGAGATGGGTGAACTTATCACCACAAAAGTCAAAGTGCAACACCTAAGAGAGGCTATGCCCTTTGATAAAATTTTAATTACGATGAACATTATTGAGGTGGGTCAATCTGGAGCTGAACTAAGTTTTAACTACTTTAAAGTTGAGGAGGGTCAAAATATAAAATTGGCTATCGGTTCACAAACAGTTATCTGGGCGAAAAAGAGTAGCGATGATAAGTTTATAGCAACAGCGTGGCCATCACAATTTTTAGACAGACTGATAGAGGAGTAGAGATGAATAAATATGTTGATTTTTTGGATAAAAACAAGTTAAAGATTATTATTTTTACTACTCTATTGGTAGCATTACTAAGTATCTCTCTCAAAAACTTAGCATTTGAAGGGAGCTATAGAATATGGTTCAATGAAAAATCTCAAACAATCAAAGATTATGATAAATTTAGAAGTACCTTCTCTGGTGATGATACATTTATTGTTGCTTTTTCTGATGAGAATGGAATCTTCAATAAAAAAGCGATCAAAACAGTTATGGAGCTTACGGATAAGTTTTATAACATGGGAGGAGTCCAAAAGGTAGACTCTCTAAGCAACTATCAGTATATATCATCCCAAGAGGAGGATATTAGTGTTGAAGATTTTATATATGAGATAAAAGATTTAGAGCTAAAAAAGAGTATAGCACTAAATGATAAACTGATCCTCAATCAACTCATCAGCGAAGATGCAAAAACTACAATGATAGCTATTCGACTACTTACTAAATATGGTGATAGCGAAGCACTCAATATAGATGTAATGCAAAAAATTAAAGATATAACAAAAGAGATAAGCCAAGAGAGTGGATATAAGTTTTATATATCAGGAGGGCCTGCTGTAACAGCATCTTTGGTAACCGTATCTCAACAAGATGCAATGGTACTACTTCCTCTATCTGTAGTGATTGTTGTGGTCTCTCTTTTCTTACTTTTTAGAACAATTATGGGGATTTTAGTTCCATCTGTTGTTATTGTTTTTACATTTTTGATTGTATTGAGTATACAGATGCTATTAGGATACAAGCTCAATAACTTTACTGTTAATATTCCAGCTTTTATCACTGCTGTATCTATTGCAAATGTGATGCACTTCTATCTAGCATGGCTATACTATAGACTCAAAGGTTTAAAAAATAAAAAAGCGATATGCACGGCATTAGAGAAAAATATCGCACCGATTGCTCTAACCTCATTTACTACAGCTATTGGTTTTGCGACACTAGGGCTTAGTGATATTGAGCCTATATCTACACTCGGTATAGCGATCACATCAGGGGCTATTATTGCATTTATATTGAGTATGACTATTGCTCCAAGTATTCTTCTTCTTTTGGATAAAGATCACAAAGCAACTCCTGTAAAATTTCTAAATTTTCTAAATATCAAAGGGTATGGAGCATTTATATCGCGTCATGATAAAAAGATTATTATCTCTTTTTTGGTACTTTTTATAGCAGTTACATATGGACTAAAAGAGATAAAAGTAGATAGTAATAGTATCAAGTATTTTGATGAAGCTACTATGGTTAGGTCTGGTAGTAACTTTATAGAAGAGAGATTGACAGGCTCTATGCTTTATGAGATTATATTAGACTCTAAAGAGAGAGATGGGATAAAAAATCCTGAATTTCTAAATACTATTGTCAAATTTGAAAAAGAGCTAAATAACCGTTTTGATAATATTAGATTTACAACCTCTATAAAAGATATTGTAGAACGGATGCAAAAGGTACTAAATCCTGACTCAGATTTGGCTATTCCTTTAGATAAAAATCTAGTAGCCCAATATCTACTTCTATACTCTATGAGTCTACCACAAGGTATGGAGATCAATGATAAGATGGATACAACAGAGCAGTTTCTAAGACTCTCTATAAATACTAGTATCGTGGATACATCAAAAGATCTAATCATGATCGATTGGATAAAAGATTGGTGGAGAAACAATAGCAAATATTCTGCTGATGTACAGGGACAAACAGCTCTCTTTGCCTATATGCAAAAGAGTGTTACAGATACTCTTATTCTCTCTATCTCTTTAACACTAATTATTGTGGCTTTTGCTATGATGTTTATATTTAAAAATCTACGACTACTATGGATTTTTATACTTCCAAATATCGCACCTATTCTATTAGTAGCAGGGGTTATGGGTCATTTAGGAATAACTATAGATATAGGGGTTGCAATCTCGGCCGCAGTGATACTTGGAATCGCTGTGGATGATACTATTCACTTCTTTAGCAAATATTTTGATGCTATTAAAACTAAATCATTTGAAGAGAGTATTGACTATATTATCAACCACTCAGGAAATGCGATGATATTAACAACTCTCATACTCTCTTTGACCTTCTCTCTTTTTGGGTTAAGCAGTTTTGTACCCAATATCAACTTTGCAATTGTGACTGTTATTGCACTCAATCTTGCATTAATATTCGATCTAATTCTACTACCTGCACTACTTAGTCTATTTAGAGACAGATAGACCTACTCTTTTATGAGATCTTGATAAGCTCCCTCTAAGGAACTCTTATCAACTCCGCCTGTATGGATAATTATGACTGTTCCTTTTTTGTTAAGCCCTAATAGAAAAGGAATTCCTCCACTCCAGTTGGCTTTTTGCTGGATAAAATTGATAAAATTAAAATGGTTACCACTAGAGATGGTCTTATAGTTGATACCTTTTCTCTCTACAAAAGCTTCTAACCCTTTGTTATCAAGACCTTGCACCTCGATAGCAACCACTTCTAGATCTTTATGCTCTTTGGTTAGCTCAATCAATGCAGGAATCTCTCTGAGGCAAGGAGGACATCTATGACCAAAAAAGAGAAGAAATATAGCTTTATCTTTTAACTCTTCAAATTTTAGACCATTATCTATCTCTGATACATTTAGAGTCTCGCCATCTATGGTCTGGAGAGTAAACTTTTGTATCTCCTCTTGTTTTACCTCTTTTTTACTATTTATATCTTTATTAATAGTAGTATTGCTATCTTTATTGACTGAAATAGTCTGTTTTTCATCATTACAACCAGAGTAGATCGTCAGTAAAACAAGTGTACCAATAAGTATTTTTATATTTTGAATTTTCATTTTATTATTCCAATTTTATTTTAATATTTTTTTTTCAAGATTACCAAGTAGATAAAATCTTTTACAATTAACCCAAAAGAGTAGAACCACAGAATATTCATAACTGTATCTGATTTGTAATCAAGACCGAAGTATAACATAGGTAACCCTATAACAATAATCCATTTTATATAATAAAAGAAAATTATTCCCACACCATATATTTCTTTAAGAAACTTCAATACCTCTAACCTTGAAAATTTGGAGTTCCATCAGCTTGATGGGTAGGTGTATCTCCGCCATTTTGATTATTGGCCTCTCTATTTGCTTCATACTCATTCATCTGCATTCGAACTTCATGGATCTGCACCTGAGTAACATTATCATCTGCTTGCCAAGCAACTTCGATCTCTCCACCATAATCTAGACCCATAGCCTCTATCTTTTGAGCATACTCATTTATATCCAAACAGATCTCCATCGAGTCCTCTTCTGTTGTATCTCTCAACTCTATATACCAACGACCTAGAGGATTTGTTTTTATAGTCGATTGAATGATTACTGACATTTTTTTTCCTTTTTTAATCTATTATAGCTATTATAACAAAAAAGTTATTTCGATAGAATAACAATTAATTTAATATGATGGATTTAAATGGATGCATATGAATATAGTGAGCTACTTAAGAGACTCACTATAAAAATAGAAAATATAAAAAATATTGTTAAGCCTGATATTATCATATCTCGACTAGATGAGATAGAGACAATGCAACAAGATCCTGATTTTTGGAGTGATGCAAAGAACGCCTCAAAAATTTCTCAAGAAAAAACTCAAAAAGAGAGGATTTTAGCAAAATATGATAGTGCCTCTAACTCGGTTACTGATGCTGTAGAGTTCTTTGATATGGCAAAAATAGAGGGAGATGAGGAGACATTAGAGATGTTGTATCTTGAAGCAGATAGTCTGGATGAAAGTATCAAAGCATTAGAGGTACAGATGATGTTAAGTGGAGAGCATGATAGTACAAATGCCATCATCTCTATACACCCAGGTGCTGGAGGTACAGAGTCACAAGATTGGGCGAATATGCTATATAGAATGTATCTTAGATGGGCAGAGAGACGAGGATTTAAGGTAGAGGGGCTTGATTATCAAGCAGGAGATGAAGCGGGGATAAAAGATGTTAGTTTTATCATCAAAGGTGAAAATGCCTATGGATACCTCAAAGTAGAAAATGGTATCCACCGTCTAGTACGAATCTCCCCTTTTGATTCAAATGCAAAAAGACACACCTCTTTCTCATCAGTAATGGTATCTCCTGAGATAGATGATGATATAGATATAGAGATAGAGGACAAAGATATAAGGATAGACACATATAGAGCGAGTGGAGCAGGAGGACAACATGTCAATAAAACTGAGAGTGCTATTAGAATTACCCATATAGAGACAAATATTGTTGTCCAGTGCCAAAATGATAGAAGCCAACATAAAAACAAATCAACAGCGATGAAGATGCTAAAATCTCGTCTATATGAGTACGAAATGGAGAAAAAACAGGCAGAGGCAGATGGTGTTACCAAAAGTGATATAGGGTGGGGTCATCAAATTAGATCTTATGTATTAGCACCCTATCAACAGATCAAAGATACCCGTAGTAACCAACCCTTTTCCAATGTTGATGCTATTTTAGATGGAGACCTGGATAAGGTAATTGAGGGAGTATTAATCTCACAAGCAAAATAATATTTTGTTATATTTAATATAATCTATTATTTTAAAATGGAAAATATTAAATAATATTCACAATAATTACACAATTTAAATTTATACTTCTTGATTATTTAGTTTGAAAGAAGGATAAAAAGTGAAAACAATTGCACGACTGACTATAGCTACTCTTTTGGGTATGGCTCTAATAACAACTTATAGTTCAGCAGACACAATAAAAGGGAAAAAAATATATATCAAACAACTCAAAGTCAAATGTGCTATGTCAGGTGGTAAATTTACTGCAAAACATACTCAGAAAGAGTGGGAAGATATTTATGATGCAGGGTTACTAAATGGAGAGATCAAAAAAATATGTGGTGGTCATACTGTGGGAGAAAAACTTCTACCTCATATTTATGATTTTGCCTATGAGTATGCTAGTGACTCAGGGAATGTTCCAAACTGCTAAAAATAAAAAACTTACAGACTCTCATCTATAGAGTCTAACATAAATATATATTAACATATTTTTTTATGTTAATATATTATCTCTTCTTTTTATTAAACTAAAATTTTAATTCTTATTTTTGATATAACTTATGCTATTCTATATATAATAAAGTTGAATATTTTTTTAAAGGAGAGTTATTATGCGTTATATACTAAGTATACTTTTTTTAACAATTTCTCTGTTTGGGTTTGATTATCACCTTAAATCCTATACTATGGCTGATGGTGTAGAGTGTTTTTTTGGATTGGCATCTAAAACTAACAGAGTAAATGGAGGCAATATTGTCAACAGTTGCTATATTGAGACAGATGAGGGATATGTCGTAATAGATAGTGGACCTACTTATAGCTATGCACAACAAGCATATAAGATCATGAGAGAGAAGAAAAATATTCCTGTTAAATATGTTATAAATACATCTCCAAGTGAGGCACACATACTAGGAAATGGATTTTATAAAGAGCAAGATGCATATCTCATTGGACCAAAAGGATACAAAACAGGAGAAGCCAACTATATACATGAGATAGAAGATACAATTACAGAAGATGCATTTGTCAATACAAGATTGACCTCTTTAGATAAATATGTCGATAAAAGTTATAGCTTGAATATCTCTGGACTAGAGATAAAAATAATCAGAATAATTAAAGATAGTGATAGATTTTTAACTATACATATTCCTCAAAAAAATATTATATTTGTAGGTGACATGATATTTAATAATCGCCTACCTTCATTGAGACATGGTCAATCATTGATTAAGTGGTTGGGTGCTATAAAAAAGATTGAACAGATCTCTTGGAAACGCATAATCTCGGCACATGGAACACAGACAAAATACTCTGCGCTAAAAAATACCCAAAGTTATCTTAGCATACTTAAAGAGCGAGTTGAAGAGAGTATCAGAAATGGAGAAGATATAAATAGTGCTTTAAACACAATTAATCTATTCTCTTTTATGGAAGATACTCTCTATGAAGAGTGGCATACTCATAATGTATCGATCGCATATAATGAGATAAGTGAATATATGAAAAAAAATCAGCCAACAAAAAAGACTACTCCTAAAATTATTCAGACAAAAACAGAACCTAAAAAAACTCATGTCAAAAAAATAGTCAAAACCAAAAAGAGAAAAAAGGTAAATGCAATTCCATACTATGGATTTAATCGAGCTATGCGTTTAGCCAAAAAAAATAAAAAAATTGTACTCCTAAAAATTCACTCAGACAACTGTCCATTTTGTGATGAACTGGATAGAGTATTAGCACGAAATAGCAGAGTCAAAAAAATTATCAATAGAAACTATATGATGGTAGGGTTAAACAACTCAAGAGAAAAACTACCTTTGGGTATAGAGGTAAAGCTAACTCCATCTCTAGTATTTATTCGTCCTGACACAAAAAAAGTAACCATGATAACCCCTGGAATTGAAGCACTTGGGGAGTTGATTAATGTATTAAAAGAGGGAATTTTAGATGGAAGATCTGGAGGTTATCTCGAATAGTGTTAATTAATAATTTTTATTGTTATTTTTTAATAATAAAATGGATATAATATTATTAAATAATTTTTAATTAAGGGGTCACTAGATGAAAAACAAAATTCACACCACTATTATGGGAGGACTTACACTCTTCTCTGCATATTTGTATCTTTTAGCCCAAGAGCCGTTGACTCAACAGATCATCATAAAAGATGACCCTCTAGTAGATATATTAAAAGAGAGAAAAGAAGCTTTCGAATACCTAAATAGACTGAGAATAGGAGCAGGTCTTATACCTCTATCTGATAATAAGATTTTAGAACAAGCAGCTCAAAATCATGCTCAATATCTTATAGACAACAACCTTATAGGTCACTATGAGGATAGTAACAAAAGTGGATTCACAGGAATATATGGTTCAGATAGAAGCTTATATGCTGGGTATCAAACCTCTTTAGTTATTGAAAATATCTCAAATAATAACTTTACTTACAAAGAGTCTGTAGATGGTCTAATGGCTGCAATATATCATCGATTTGGCTTTCTTGATTTTCATACTGATGAGATAGGTATAGGGGTGTCACAAAACCAAAATATCAGATCTCAAACAGCTTTTGTATACGATATGAGTAGCCATGAACTTGAAGAGTTATGTAAAAAAAAGTATAAAATAGCGTCAGGAGAGTATGTCAACAATATCTGTGCAGATAAAGAGATAAAGATTAGAGCAACACTATTTAGTAAAAGAATGGATGAGAATAGAGAGAGAAACAATAAAGTAGTAACCTATCCATTCTCGGAGCAGGAGGGTATTCCACCTGCATTCTATGATGAACTACCTGATCCACTTCCTCAACACCAAGTGAGTGGTTTTCCTATAAGTATAAGCTTCAATGAGTCCTATTTTAAACAAGTAGAGATGCTTAGTTTTGAACTATTTGATAGTCAAGAGAGAAAAATAGAAGAGACTATCGTCTATGATCATATCACAGATATAAATAAAAAACTAAAAAAGTTTGAATATGCTCTTTTTCCTCTTAAGAGACTCTTATGGGATAGCCAATACACAGTAAAAGCAACCTATAAAGTTGATGGGAAAATAGATGAAAAAGTATGGAAATTTAAAACAAAAAAGTTCAATATACCTGTATATGAAATTAACAAAAGTCCTCAACATATTAAGATAAAAAGAGATGAGCCTATTATACTATATTTTCCACCTAGATCCCCAAAAGAGACTCTTGGTAGCTTAACCTATCCTGCTACTTTAGACATTAGTTTTATAGACAAAAATACAATTAAACTTGTAGCTAATAATAGTGATTATAAAAGAGTTGAACTCAATATTATGGATTTTATATTAATTTTTGATATTAAAGAGTAAGTATAAAATTATACTTAAACTGTAAATATACAAATAAATAATTATTATTAAATAAAGATTAATAAAGTATAATATAAAAAAACATTTATGGGAGATTACTTATGACAAAGATAAATAAGATAGATTATGAGATTAAATGTACATATCAAGAGATAGTGATCAGTAGAACAGATATAAGTGGCAATATCATATATTGTAACTCTACATTTACAAAAATAAATGGCTTTCAAGGCTCTTCTGCAATTAATCAACCATATGGGATAACAAACCATCCTGATATGCCTCAAACAATTTTTGATATTATCTGGAAAACTATAAATAAAGGTCTTCCCATTCAGGCCATAGTAAAAAATATAACCAAAGATAGTAAATACTATTGGAGTATTGTCGAATGGAAACCTCAAAGAGACAATCAAAATAGAGTAGTATCCTATGTTTCTCACGGGAAACAAGCACCTGAACAGGTCGTAAAAATAATTGAACCACTATATCAGATGCTATACGATATAGAAAAAAAGCATGGCATGGAGAGTGCATTAAAATTTCTTCACTCATATCTAGATGAAGAGAATATGACCTATAGTCAATATCTCTACCATTTGACCAAAAATCGAGGATTCAAATGTCTCTGCGAATTTATCAGACATAATATTGTAAAATAAAAATTTAGAAACATTAAGAAACAACTATAAACAATTTAGCAAATGTTTATTGTTTCATTTATACACAAAAGAACTATAAGTATTATTGATAGGATGAGTTAGAATAAATTATTAAAAGCATCAAAGTGAGCATTTTTTAAGCTATTTCATCACTTTTCAAGTATATTATTATCTCATAAAATATATAAACTAACAGATTCACACAATAACTTCTAAAAAACCCTTTTTTAATTATCTCTTATCTTAGTATATAAATTGACATTTTAAATAATTTTAGATTATAATCATATTGTTCCGACGGTATTCGAAGAAAATACCAAAATCTTAAAGGAGGACAAATGAATAAAATGACTAAAACTTCAGAACAAAATTTAATATCTGATATTGATAGCAGTATCGAGTTAATGAGTCGAAGAAATTTTTTCAAAAAAGCTGCTGCTTATTCAGCAAGTGCTGTAGCCGCTACTAGTATTTTAGCACCTGTCAAGCTAAATGCTAAGGATGATCCCGCAATCATAGAAGAGAAACCCTGGGGGACAAAGCTAGGTGATCCTGTAACAAAAAATCGTTATGGTATACCTTCTCCTTATGAGCATAACAACTCAAGAAGAACCACCAAACTTTTGTCATCAGGAAACTACCAAGCTTCAATTGCTATGTGTCCTATTCATGAGTCAATGGGAATTATCACACCAAATGGACTTTTCTTTAACAGAGACCACGGAGGAGTAGCACATATCGATCCAAATGAGCATCGATTAATGATTCATGGTCTTATGGAGAAGCCTCTTGTTCTTACAATGGATCAACTCAAACGATACCCAAATGTAACTCGTACTCACTTTATTGAGTGTCCTGCAAATGGTGGTCCAGAGTGGAGAGGTCCACAGTTTAACTCTATCCAGTTCTCTATGGGAATGATGAGTTGTGCTCAATGGACAGGTGTATATCTCAAAACTATCCTTAAAGATTTAGGTCTCAAACCAAATGCTAGATGGATGTTGGCAGAGGGTGCTGACAACTCACATATGGGAAGAACTGTTCCTATAGATAAAGTACTTGATGATGCAATGGTTGTTTGGGGTCAAAATGGTGAAGCCCTAAGACCAGAGCAGGGATACCCGATTAGACTTCTTGTTCCAGGTTGGGAAGGTAATTTATGTGTTAAATGGCTAAATAGACTAGAGTTTGCATCTGAGCCATTCTATGCAAAAGAGGAGACTGCAAAATATACAGCTCTTAGAAAAGATGGAAAAGCAATCCAACACTTCTACACAAATGAGGTAAACTCTATTATAACCTCTCCTTGTCCAGAGAAACCATGGTCAGACCTTAAAAAAGGTGATCTTGTAGAGATAGAAGGTTTAGCATGGAGTGGACAAGGTACTATTGAGGGTGTTGATATTTCACTTGATGGTGGTAAAAACTGGAAAGAGGCATCTCTTAAAGGTTTAGTACTTCCAAAAGCGTGGACACGATTCTCATTTATGTACAAGTATGAGGGTAAACCTCTTCTTCTCTCAAGCCGTGCAAGAGATGATGGTAAACATATCCAACCAACAGTTAAGCATGAGAGAGAAGTTATGGGTGTTGAGTCTGTTTATCACAGAAATGGTATCCACACATGGGAAGTTACAGCAAAAGGAGAGGTGAATAATGTTCAAGTCTTATCATAAATTATTATTATCAGCAACAGTTGCTCTAGCACTAACATCAACAGCTTCTATGGCTGAAGGTGCATCAAAAACCTATGATAACGGAAAAAAAGTTATTGATGGTGGAGTTACATACCCTGTAAAAGCAGGAAAAACCTCTAGCTATGGGATGAATGAAGATACACTAAAAGGTGGATATACCTTTGGTAGAAAACCAACAGCAAATGAGATTAAAGCTTGGGATATAGATGTAATGCCTGATGGAACAGGTCTTCCTGAAGGTAAAGGTTCAGTTGAAGAGGGTGATGAACTCTATGAAGAGAAGTGTACCTCTTGTCATGGTGACTTTGGTTCAGGTGGTGGGGGATACCCTTCACTTGGAAAAGGTAACGCATATGAGGGACAAAAAACTCTTAAGAATCAGAGAACTGAGCCAGATAAAGATGGTCCAATCCGTGTATTTGGTACATACTGGCCAGAGGCTAGTACACTATGGTGGTACATCAAAACAGGTATGCCACACCCTGCACCACTAAGCCTTACTAATGATGAAGTCTATGCTATCTCTGCATATATCCTATCAATAAACGAGATGAAGATCGATGGTGAGTTGGTAGAAGAGGATTATGTACTTGATAAAAAGAAGTTCATGAAAATTGTTATGCCAAACAAAGATGGTTTTGTTCCAAATATTGATGGTAAAAATGGTTTAGAAAATGTTCGTAAGTTCTATAACAACTATGAAAATTATGGGAATGGAACAAGATGTATGAAAGATTGTTTCGATGGCAAACCAGAACTTGCTAGAATTAAAGTAGAGATGAAAGACTTCCAACCACCTCTATCTACAGAGAGAAATATCAAAGTAGATAAAGATGCAGGACCTATCCATCCTGGAAAAGCTACATATGAAGCTAGTTGTTCTGTATGTCACGCAACAGATGCTATGGGTGCACCAAATTTTGGAAACAAAGAGGCATGGGCTAAAGTATTGAAAAAAGGTATAGAGAATGTCTATAAAAATGGTATAAGTGGTGTAAATGCGATGCCTCCAAAAGGTGGAGCTGTGGATTTAACGGACAAACAATTCAAAGATGCTGTTAACTATATGGTAGAAAGTAGTAAATAAGAAAAAAATTGTTATGATTTACACAATCAATACACGATTAGTATTTATACTTTTTGTAGATTGATTAAAGAGATAAGTTATCATAATAAAAACTTATCTTTGTGTCAACAATCTCGACACAATTTTAACATAAGATTGTGTCACGAACTCATCAAACACACGAAAGGATTTTTAGGATGAATAGAAGAAAATTTTTAGGTTTAGGTCTAGCAGCAGCTGCTGTTTTGCCAACAGCGATCAACGCAGTTGATTTCAGAAAAACAAAGCCAGATACATGGACAGCACACAAAGTTGAAGATGGTATCAAAGGACTTTTTGGTGATATTAAAGCAGAAGCGAGTGATAAGATCAAGCTAAAAACACCAAAAGTTGCAAGTAACGGTGGAGCTATACCTATAAATATTAAAACAGACATTGATGCTAAAACTGTTGCAGTTTTCCAAGATGTTAACCCAGAGAGTACAGTTGCGGTATTCAGTGTTCCTGAAGGTGGTATTGTTGATTATGGTATGAAAATCAAGATGAAAGGTTCTGGTAAAATTACTATTATTGTAGAAGACAGAGCTGGTAAATTTCACTCAAAAGTAAATGAGTTAGAAGTTGCACTTGGTGGATGTGAAGGTTAATACAACCTTTTCAAACCATATATAAAATCAAGAATATTAAAGTAAAGGAAAAATTACAATGGGTAATATGAAAATCAAAGTAAAAAGTAAATCAGGTGTTGCAAAAGCAAAAGTTATGGCTAAGCACATAATGTTGCCATACGAAGCAGCAAAGAAAAAAGGTGTAGATGCAAACTTTATCACACTATTAACAGGAAAAGTTGGTGACAAAGTAGTATTTGAGATCTCTCCAAGCCAATTTGTATCAAAAAATCCACTTTTCAAATTTCAGTTCAAAACTGAGGGTATGAAAGCAGGTGATAAATTAGAGATGAGCTGGACTGACCTATCGGGTAAAACAGTTACTGAAGACAAAAAAATCAAAGGTCTCTAATTCCTTTGACTACTCCTCTTTGGAGTAGTTTCACACCCCTCCTCTTACTAAATTAATAGAGTACATTATCAAATGCTTTCTTTTAATTTATATACTAAAAGGATATAATAAAATGACAAAAATAGCTATTTTATCTCTTATAACAGCATCTATGTTATCATTAGCATATGGAGATGAGCATAAAAACTCGGCTGAGATTATGCAATCAGCTCTAGCACAGATGAAAGCCGTAGCTAATACCAAAAATATAAGTAAAATAGAAACAGAAGCCTTTGACTATAAGTTAAAACCTAAACAGATTACTGAGAATGTATGGTGTTTTTTGGGTGTTCTTGAAGGTCCTAATAGTAAAAATGCAGGAGCGATGTCAAACAGTTGCTATATCAAAACATCTGATAGCTATGTTCTTTTTGACTCTGGACCATCTTATGAGTATGCAAAGCAGTCATACTCTATTATGAAAAAAATCGCTGACCTACCTGTAAGTATGGTTATTATATCCCATGATCATGATGATCACTGGCTAGGAAACAACTTCTATAAGGAGGAGTTTAACTCTACACTCATTGGTCCAAATATTATAAATACTGACTATAGAGCAGGTGATCAAACTAGAATGTTCCAAAAACTTCCAGCCAATGCTATCAAAGGTACAAAGATTATAAAGCTTGATGAGATGCCAACGAAAACTGTAATCAAAACTGTTGGTGGAGAGGAGCTTGAGATTATACCTGTAGAAGTAAAAGCTCATACACCTGAAGACTACTTCCTCTATATGCCAAAGAGAGATCTACTTTTTGCAGGAGACTTAGTCATGAATGGTCGTATAACTTCAAATCGTCATGGCTCAATTATGGGTCAGATTAAAGCTATAGAGATGATAAAGGAGAGGAGATGGTCAAACTTGATTCCTGGTCATGGATTTATAACTGATGCAACAGCACTTGATGAAGCAGATAGATACTTCTCTTTGATGTACAAAGAGGTAATAAAAGCTCAAGAGGAAGATTTAGGGCTTACAGATATAAACCCTACAGAGATGATGAAGGAGTTTGAAAATAAAGCAATGTTCAAAGCACTCAATGGTCAAAATGTAAATGAAGCATTTACTGAGATAGAGTTTCTAGAAGAGTAGAGAGAGCTATGATACGATATACTCTTCTCCTTTTTAGCTTTTTTGTCATAAGTTTTGCATCTGAGGATATTGATTTTGACATCAATAGTGCATATAAAGAAGCAAATAGTAGCAATAAAATTGTTATGCTCTTCTTTCATAAAGATTACTGTGGGTACTGTAGTAAGATGGAAGAGAATTTAGAGAGTGAAAAGATCAATAAAGAGATAAGAAAAAATTTTATTTTTTTCTCTCTCAATCGTGATGATGAGGAATTGGTCTCTTTTCAAGAGTTTAAAGGAACTAATCATGCTTTTGCAAAAGCTTTGGAGATAAACTTTTACCCTACTCTATTTTTTATAGATGGAGATGGTAAAATTATCTATAATATTGTAGGATATAGAAAAGAGAAAGATATCTCTACTATCTTAAAATATATAAGTAATAGATCATATAAAGAGATGGATTTTGAATCATTTTTAGATGAGTTAGAGTTCAATCAATAGAGGGGAATAATATTATGAGTTTAGTGGGAAAAACGGTAGCACTCTATCTCTCAATAAAGGGAGAGAAAAAGCGAAAAGAGAGAGACTCTATAGAGCTCGATATAAAAGGTGTTATCGAAGATAAGTTTTATGCAAAAGATATAGATAGATCAGTATTAATCACATCCATAGAGAGCTATAATCTAAGTAAAGAACATAATATAAACTTAGATAATGGTATACTAGGAGAAAATATTCTAATAGATTATAACCCTTATCATCTACCATCTGGAACTCAAATCCAAATAGGAGATGTTATACTGGAGATAAATCAAAAATGTACACTATGTAAAAGCCTATCTACGGTAAATAACAAATTACCAAAGCTTCTAAAAGACGATCGAGGTATCTTTGCAAAAGTAATTCAATCAGGTAAAATAAATATAGGAGACAAAATATATCTCCTAAAATCAGCTGTTGCGTAAAGCTTCATACTCTTTAGGGATTAAATACTCTTCAGTTTTGACTAGATCAGCAAATAAGCCCTTTTCAAAACCAAGAGTATACAACCTATCTAATGCTTTCAATTGTAGTTCAGAAAGCTCTACAGACTCGTCAGATGCATACATATCCAAATACTTAGTCAACATATCATCAGAGATTCGAACTAAGCTCTCATCTTCTAATCTTTTACAGAGTTCATCTTTTTTACTATTAGCTACCTTGACACCATCTATCAAAATATTCTCTATATCTATGGCACGATTCAAAGGGATAGAACGACGAATAGCCATTCCACCAAGAGGAAGAGGAAGCCCTTCACCTGCCAACTCAACCCAAATATCCCAAATCTCTTTTTCAACCTCTAAACTATCATCATAATCTAAAATAGACTCATGGATAAGAACACCAGCATCCACAATACCACTTACAACAGCATCCTCTATCTCTAAGAAGTCCATATATACAGGTCTTGCATCAGGATAATATAAACGGAAAAGAAGAGCATTGGTAGTATATTTTCCAGATAGGGCTACTTTGAAATTTCGTTTGAGTTTTTTATCTTTTCGTCTAATCATCTTTGGACCATACCCATCTCCAAAACTTACAGCTGTTCTCAAGAGAGCATATTCATCTTTAATAAGAGGATACATTCCAAAACTAATAGCACTTACATCATAAGTTCCCTTGATTGCTTCTACATTGAGTGTCTCTATATCTAAACCAATATTTGTAAACTCATAATCTTTAGTCTCAACCCAACCAAATTTAATCGCATAGTACATAAATATATCATCAGCATCGGGAGAATGGGCTAGTTCTATCTTTTTCATATTAAAACCTATTATTTTAAATTTTGTGTATTCTATCCAAGATTTTCTAAAAAGAGTAATTTTCTTTGAATATCATACTCATAGAAGAAAATAAATAAAAAAATAATAAAACAAAAGATGTAAAAAAATAAAAAAGTTAAGAGAAAAACAAAAAATTGGGAGAAAAATAAAAGTAGAAATTTCAAAGAGGCAGCGACCTACATTCCCAATCCAGACAGGATAA
>Ga0256827_10000286_pt1 | contig 30238 bp, 24 predicted proteins | sample CV84metaG_FD_185977 | JGI IMG/M metagenome (GOLD analysis project Ga0256827, IMG submission 185977) | Hydrothermal vent microbial communities from East Pacific Rise, Pacific Ocean - CV84 | ecosystem: Environmental > Aquatic > Marine > Hydrothermal vents | place: Pacific Ocean: East Pacific Rise...
CGGCAAGAGAGAGAAATTGCCCCCAAATTATATCAAACGCTTCAGATGGTGAAGGCCGAAAAAGAGCATCAAACACTTCAGGAAGTCGAGGCACAAGCCCTGAAAGAATTACAAACAGATTTTAAAACCGAATACTTCAAAATAGCCGATGGCTATAGCCTGCAACCTATTGATCACTGGAGCGATACGGATTATCCCGTTGCGTTGGTGGCCGCCTTTTTAGGCGATGTCAGGTTGATAGATAATCTGGAATTATAGCTTTGGTGTTTTACCAGTCGATAGGGAAGTAATCTTTTAAGAACTGGCCGCTCCAGTGTTTCCCGGTATTGATGCCATCGATAAAAGGATCGCAGACACGTGCAGCACCATCTACAATATCTAATGGTGGCTGAAAATCATGTTCTTCTTCTTTTTGTTTGGAGATATGAGCCGGATCTTCGTCGGTAACCCAACCGGTATCTACTGCGTTCATATAGATGCCGTCTTTGGCCAAATCGCTGGCAGCCGTATGAGTCATCATGTTAAGAGCCGCTTTAGCCATATTGGTATGCGGATGTCTGGGTGCTTTGGTAAAACGGTAAAATTTCCCTTCCATAGCTGTAACGTTCACAATGTGTTTTTTACCGGTATAATCGCGGCGCATCATATTAGATAAGCGGTTGTTGAGCACAAAAGGAGCAATGGCATTCACCAGTTGTACTTCTAATAATTCTGGCGTTGGGACTTCTCCGAGTTTCAAACGCCAGGAATTGGTTTTACGCAAATCTACCTGTTGTAAATCTACATCCAGCTTGCCACTGGGGAATATCTCTTCGTTTTGTAAAGCCCCATCGTAGCTATAAGGTATCTGCGATAGTTGTGCCGAGTTGGTAAGCCCTACACCGGGTGTTTCTCTGTTCCAGCTTACGGCCAGGGATGAGGTATCTTTGCCCGACTTGCTCACCGAGGTAATTCTTGAAACGCAGCTGTAGTGACTACTCAGGAGCTTTTGAACTTCGGGGGTATGTGCGCCATAAGCCAGGTTTTCCATATCCATCAGATGCGCATAAAAACCCGGAGGTCGACGTACCGTTTGAGCGGCATTATTGATTAATATATCCAGCCTGTCGTAGTTTTGTTCAATATAACTGCAAAAAAGCTCTACACTTGGCGTATGTCGTAAGTCCAGGCCATGTATGTGAAGCCTGTCGCTCCACTGATGATAGTCTTTTTCTTTAGAAAAACGGATGGCCGAATCTGCAGGAAAACGAGTGGTGGCGATAACGGTAGCGCCTGAGCGTAGGAGCATTAAGGTAACGTGATAGCCAATCTTTAGTCGCGAACCGGTGATTAAGGCCACCTGTCCGTTTAAATCGGCTGTTTGAAAGCGTTTGGCATAGTTTAAGTCGCCACAGCTTTCGCACATAGTATCGTAAAAATGATGTAGTTTGGTATATTCTGCTTTGCATACATAACAGTTGCGTGGCGAGCTTAGCTCTTGCTCTTCCTGATTTTTTACAGGAGGGAGTAATATTTGTTCTGGAGCCATAAAGACTTCGGCAGTTCGGGCCGAACGGATACCTGTGGTACCACGGGCTTTTCTGTTCTGTTCGCGCAGCTGATTCTTTTTCTGTTTGTTGAGGTCTCGTTTTCTTTTTTTAAGCTCCGATCTGTCAGGGCGAGAGAAAATCCCTGCTGCCTTCATGAGTGCTACTCGTTGTTCCTTATCAATAAGTAATAAGGGTTCGCTATCTTCTATCAAGCTTTGGAGAGTGGATAAACAGATGTCTATTTCTTTTTTAGACAGGGGATTCTTTTTACTCATGGTTTTTTAAAGTTGTCGGTTTTTTGCAGTCTGCAAATATACTGTTTTCATTCTGCTTCCTGTATTATCTTTAAAACAATAATTTATGAAAAAAAACACTATTTTTGCGGGCTAATAAACGTCGATATGTATCAAAATAAAACAGTTGCAGTTGTAGTGCCTGCTTATAACGAGGAAACACAAATAGGGATGGTGATTGAAACCATGCCCGATTTTGTAGACAGAATAGTCATCGTTAACGATTTCTCTACAGATAAAACTGCAGAAGTGATAAAGTCTTATATCCCAAATGCCAAGGAGAGAGTTATTAAAGCACCTAAAAAAATAGGAAAGGAAACTATTTATAACCGTGCTGAAATAGTGGTGGAAGAGATGAACAAAAAGGAGGTTGATTTGTTCCCGAAATGGAAGATATATGAGGAAAAGGACAAACAAATTGTTTTAGTCGATTTACAAGAAAATAGTGGTGTTGGTGGTGCTATCGCAAGTGGCTATAAATGGTGTAAAGATCAACATATCGACTGTACTGCTGTGATGGCAGGCGATGGACAAATGGATCCCGATGAGTTAGAAGGGATAATAAGACCTGTTATTGAAGAAGGTATTGATTATGTAAAAGGCAACCGATTGATACACAAAAGTGCTAAGCATGTGATTCCCAAAAAACGTTTCTTTGGAAATTCGGTTTTGTCTATACTTACCAAATTAGCTTCGGGTTATTGGCATGTGTCTGATACCCAAACAGGTTATACAGCCATTTCTTTAGATGGTTTGAATTCCATTAAGTTATACGATATTTACCGTCGTTACGGGATGCCTAATGATATGTTGGTGAAACTAAATATCACTTTTTGTACCCTCAGAGAGGTGGAGATCAAGCCTATTTACGATGTGGGGGAACAGTCGAAGATGAAAGTGATGAAGATTATCAGACCCATTTTGTGGTTGTTACTTAAATCGTTTTATAAGCGTTTGTGGCAAAAATATTTCTTCAGAGATTTCCATCCTTTGTTTTTATTATACCATATGTCGTTTCTGTTATTAGCCGTGGCCATACCTTATAGCATAAAAATTGCTTATTTGGTCATCATGGGCCAGGAGGCCAATCCGGTGACTGTAATGGCTTTCTTATTCTTATTTATTGTAGGTTTTCAATCCTTATTCTTTGCCATGTGGATGGATATTCAGGATAATGAAAGATTGTATAAATAATGCTCTTTAATTCGCTTATATTTTTAATATTTGGGGTTTTATTCTTTCTGTTTTTACCCTGGATTAATCACCAAAAGAATAATATCAGATGGGCATTTTTTATTGTTGCATCATTTGTATTCTACGGTTGGTGGGATTGGCGGTTTTTATTTCTTATTATTGGTAGTGGTTTAATTGATTATTTTGCGGGTTTATTTATCATTAAATTTCCGGATAAACGAAGGTTATTCCTCATCTTGTCTTTGCTTGGAAATCTGGGAAGTCTGGCTGCATTTAAATATAGCGCCTTCTTTGCTGAAAACTTAAGTGAGTTATTTGCTTATTTTAATATGCCCATAGATTTTCAATCGCATATCCCTGAATTCATGGCTATTCTTCCCATAGGGATTAGTTTCTATACTTTCCAGTCGATGAGCTACACTATAGATATTTACCGGGGAAGGTTAAAGCCCACTAAAAATATCTTCCAGTTTTTTAGTTATCTGGCCTTATTCCCACAATTAGTGGCCGGACCTATTGTAAGAGCCAGGGATTTATTACCACAATTAAAACGAGTCAGAAAAGTATCCAAAGAAGAAAACTGGAATGGCTTACATTTAATTTTGGTTGGATTCTTTAAAAAAGTTGTTTTAGCCGATAATATAGCCCCATTGGTAAACTATGCGTTTAGTGATGTAAATACTTCTACCTCAATGCTGTATTGGTGGGTAGTGATGCTGGGATTTGCTTTTCAGATATATTTCGATTTTAGTGGTTATAGTGATATTGCTCGGGGACTAGCCAAATGGATGGGCTTACATTTCAGAATCAACTTCAATCATCCATACATTTCAACTTCATTAAAAGAGTTTTGGACCCGTTGGCATATCTCACTCTCTACCTGGTTTCGCGATTATGTGTATATCCCTATTGGAGGATCTAAGAAAGGAAAATTCCGAAGCCATGTGAATATGTGGATCACTATGGTGGTGTCCGGTTTTTGGCATGGTGCCGCCTGGACTTTTATTATTTGGGGTGCCTTACATGCCTTTTATATATCGTTGGAAAGAGTGCTGAAACATCATGTATTTTTAAACAAAATACCTTTTGGAAGGGGGATTGCTTTGTTTTTAGTTTTGTTTCAGGTAATAATTGCCTGGGTGTTTTTTAGAGCAGAGAGTTTCTCGCAAGCTATTTCGGTGATAGGATATATGTTGTCGTTTGATTTCAATTTACTTTGGGAAAACTCAGAAATATTTAAAACAGCTTCTATCTTTATTATCGTAGGGCTTATCATCGAAGCTTATTTCTTTTTAGGAATAAACCGCTTTAAGTTATTTAATAAAAAAACGAGATACTATTTGCAAACCTTACAGTTTGTAATCATCATCATTCTTATTATTTTCTTTAGAGGAAAAGGACAGGAATTTATTTATTTTCAGTTTTAAGTTATGTTGGATAAAAGAGTAGCTATTACCATATTGTTGGCCGTTGTTATAAGTACCCTAATAGGTTTCTTTTATACGACATTGCCTACGGATGAATTGATGAAACGTTTTTTTACTTATAAGATTCATCATCCGCAAAAATATCAGTTACTTATCTCTGGAGACTCACGGGTCTATAGGGGGATTTCGGCCAAAGTATTTGAAAATACTTTAGGCTTATCATCTTTTAATTTGGGTTTTTCTTCAACGCTTTATGATGAGGAGTATTTAAACCTGATAGATGAGAAACTGGATTTTGAATCTGAAAAGAAAGTGCTTGTTTTAGGAATTACACCACATTCCCTATTGGAATATGCCTATCCAAATGGTCATATCAAACAAATAAAAAATATGAAGAGAGAGGAAGTGATAGACTATTTATACCTCTTTCCTTTAAAACGTTTTTATAGTTCGTTTAATGCTTATGAATTGGGGACTTCACTTTTTAATGAGCACAGTCTTGTTGATACTTATATACAAGATTATAAATATAAAGAAGGTTGGGTGGCCTCCGATTATTTACACCGAAACCCTTACTATGCTTTAAAATCATATTCAAAAACATTTACAGGCAAACATATCAATCAAAAGAATTTGAAAGCCCTATTTGCAAAAATTAATGAATGGCATAAAAAAGGCGTGGAGGTTTATGGTTTTATTCCGCCATCTTCGGTAAATATTGAAGTATTAGAGAGGAATAAAACTTCTTTTGATGATTCTTATATTGTAAAAGAGTTTATTGCTAATGGCGGGAAGTGGTTGACAATAAATAATATTTATCATACCTACGATGGCAGTCATTTGTATGAAGAAGAGGCGCTTAAACTGTCGAAAGAATTATCGGATAAGATAAGAAATAATGAGGCGATTGAGGTGTTTGATTCTACACAATCATATAGAGCATCCTATGAGCCAATGAATGCTGTATTTAGTTATTTTGATGATATGGAATCACGTGTCAGGCAGGTAAAGATTTCGGAGAAGGCCATTTCCGGTAATCAGGTGGCTTTTCTTTCGGCTGATTCTACTTCAATAAACTATCCTCAAATTCATACCAGTAAGTTAATAAAGGAACATATTAATACAATAGTGGCATCGGCCTATATTTATGCAGAACAAGAGGCAGAGATAGCCATTGTTTTTAAGATATTAAGAAATACGAAACTCATCTTAAATTCAAGATTGAATTCAAAATACACCATACTTTCTAATCAATGGGGTTTGCTTAGCTATGAAGTTGTTTTACCCACCGACCTGGAGGCCGATGATATGATAAGTGTTCAAGTTGTAAGCCTTAATGCAAAGAATGCCTTAATTGATGATATTAATCTGAACTTTTATAGTTCAGGAAAATAGATAAAGTAAAAATAAAAACTTCCCCAAGCATAAACCAAAGACGTGAGGCCACAGAGATGGTCGTGGCTATTTCCAAATCCATTCCTGTTAGTGTAAGGTAAGCGGTGATAATACCTTCTCTCACGCCAATACCACCCGGCATAACAATGGCTAATACACCATATACCACACTTATGGGGAATACAAACGCCATATCAACAGAAAAGGCTGTATTTATTGATGTGGCAAAGAAATAAAACCCCAGGGTCCACATCAACCATAAAAGAACATTGAACCAGCTTAACCTAAATCCATTTTTAAGACTTATTAAAGGGAGTTCGGGTTCTTTTTTTAGTAGTTTCCTGAGAATGATGATGAGTAGCTGGTGGATGTGTTTATTAAAAACAATCAAGAACAAACCCAAGCCCGAGAGAAAGACAAAGAGCAGAAATAAACTAAATCCATAAATATTATAGATGGGATATATACTTATCAGAATACCCACCAATAAATAAACCAATTGTTCTTTAAGTGATATAAACGACAGTTTAGCGGTGGTACTACCTATTTGTTCTGCTACTTTTGCTGCTCTTCCCAAAATAGTCCAAACTTTACCAGGGATATATTTCGAGAAAACCGGAAGCCCGTGAGACGAAATGCCCAACCTAATAGAAATAGGGTAGTCGTGAATTTTTAAAGCATACCACCAACTAAAGCCTGAGACTATAAAGCCTGCAAATAAAAAAACTAATGAGATAAAAAAGTGAGTATTAAACTGAAATAAACTAAAATCAAGTAAGTCTTTTTGCCAAAGATAGTAAAGCAAAAATACCAGCGAGAGCGCAATGATGATAGATGAGAAGTTTTTTTTCATAGGTGAAACTCAAAGAATAACAAAAACTTAATTATATTTGCGCAAATATAATTTTAATTGTTCGGACTTGCTTAGGATTTACATTATAATATTTATAGGTTCTTTTTTGATATCTTGTTCTCCTAATGTGAAAGTAAGTACCGATGCTCCAATTCTATTAAATAACAATGCGTATTTATGTATAGAAAATGGTGTGTTATCCACTTCAAAAACACCTTATATTTTTCATATCTCCGATTCCAAATTAGCTGAAGGAAGTGATTATACTGTTCAAAGGCTCGATGATTTTTTCTGTATACTTCTTAATGATGATCATAAGATATTACAAATTGAAAGCAATACAGTAAGTTTTGTGAAATATGATAAGGAAAATGTATTGTATAAGAATAAAATATATTTATACGATACGCTTCAATATAAAAATAAATCGGTTGAATATATCTTTTTTAAACTCACAAGCGATTCAATGGCTATGGTTACCATGAAAGAAAAAGCAGAGGGGAATCATATCTCTTTAAGAAAACAATTATGGCTGGATGCAAATTGGTTGTATGAGAACAGAGGAGGGATGGGTTTTAAACAATTGGCTATACTGCAAAAAATTGACGGATTTCATTGTAATACCAATAGTATGAAATCGATTGTTAAAAAAGCTAATAAAGAAAACATAAGTCCCGAAAAGATGATTTTTTTAGACTCTAAGTGGTTAGTAGAAAATGATAAATAGAATAAAGAATTATAAACAAATTTATCAGGTATTAGCTTTAGGGATAATAGCTTTTGTTTTGTTGTTTAGTTTAAAAACTACCGAAACAACCTCTTTTATTAAAGGTGATGGACAAGGGTATTATGCTTATTTGCCTTATGTTTTTTTATATCACAATAATTACGATGACTTAGAAAAAGCCATAGCTGAAAGATATCCTAATGGATATCATGATTTTATTAATGATGTTGATGGTAAAAAATACAATTTTACTTTTGTAGGGCTTTCAATATTATTACTTCCGTTTTTCTTTCTTGCACATATTGTTACGCTTGTATCTGGCGGTGTGCCAGATGGATACAGCTATTTTTATCAGATGTCGGTGCCTCTGGCTGCCATCTCATATTTGTTGATTGGTATATACTTTCTGGGAGAGATCCTTTCGAGATTCAGACTGAATAAAATTATTATAGCTGCTATTCAGGTGTTTTCTGTTGTATCTACCTCAATTCTTTTTTATGCCATTGATGGTGCCTCTTATACACATGTGTATTCTTTTACAGCAGTAGTCATGCTGTTTTATATCTTTCAGAAATACTTATCTAACCCAAAAGCCAAATACATTTATTTATTAGGATTTATTATGGGGATGATATTCCTGTTACGTCCAATTAATATTATTGCGGTTTTATTTCTTTTGTTCTTTTTTAATTCGTTTAAAGATTTCTGGAAAAGATTTGTTCAACTTCTTAATGTGCATTTATTATTAGCCTTGCTTATATTTTCAGTAATGGTTTTTTTACAAAATATTGTATACTATTTTCAAATAAATCAGTTTTTTATTTTTGCTTATAAGTATGCTTATTTTGATTTCCTTGACCCTCAGATTATCAATATTTTATTTAGTTATAAGAAAGGGCTTTTTGTCTATACCCCCATTCTGTTGTTGGTTATTCCAGCCATAGTTTATTTGTTTTTCAAGAATAGCTATAAGGCTGTAATTTCTTTTTTAGTCTTGTTATTTATAACCTATTTGTTGTCTAGCTGGTGGTCGTGGTGGTACGGAATGAGTTATGGACAGCGTGCTTTTATTGAGTTTTATCCTCTGTTTTTTATTATCATTGGTTTTGCCTTATCTCATACCCGATATTATATCGGCTTCATAGCGTTAGTGTTTTCTATTTCCACAACACTTCTGAATGTGATTCAAATGACACAGTATAAACATTATATTTTCTATTGGGAAATGGATAAAGAGATTTATTGGAAATATTTCTTAAAAACACATTGGAAATATAATAACCAATCATGGATCGAGAAGTCTTCATCACCATCAAGTGTTTATACCGTTAGTAACAGAACGGCTTCTTCATTAAGCTATACTTATGATTTCGAGAAGAATTTCAATACGGTTATTGACAGGTATGTGAGGGATTACGGCGTAGGTAATGGCATGAATTATAAGGTGGCAGATATGGGAGGTAGTTTGTTTTATAAAAATCGGATTTGTAAAATTTTTGATAACTATCAGCCCATTTATATTCATATTAATTTCGATTTACTATCACTACAACCGCTTCAGAAAGCATCAGTATACATTGAGGTGAGGCATCTGGGTAGTATTATTTATTCTAAAAATATTGATGTTCTAGATCAGATGACAGAGGATGGTTGGAACCATATTGATGTTACCGATGAAGTTGCAGATTATTATCATAAATGCGATATCATTAAAATCACGTATTATTTTAATCAATCGGACAGTATATATCTGGATAACTATAGTTTAAAATTTGAACAAGGTCATTAGTTCCTCAAATCTTCACCTTCTTTTAATGATATATAATTAAGTCAGGCCGGTTTTAAGGTGGAATATAGTATTCGTATTAATGAATAAGCAGGGAACGAGGCATTCTTTGGTTTATAATAATTTTTAAGGCTTGTCACATAATTAAAGAAATAGTATATTTTTGTACGTATGATAAATAAAATTAAAACGTTTTGTGTTTTGATATTTCTTTTCCCAATGTATGTTTGGGCGCAACCGGGCAATTACTGGAGTAATAGCTTTAATACCGAATCTTCGCTATTGTCGGGTGCTGTAGTAGGTGGGAATGCCGGTATCACTGCCATATTTTATAATCCTGCGGGTATATCCGATATTACTGAATCACGTTTTGATTTAAATGCAAGTTTGTTCAATCTGGAGCATAAAACCTACGAAAATCCATTGGGAGATAACACCTATATGGATAATTATACTTTTACGGTTTTCCCTCGTTTTACATCCTATTTGTTTCAATCCAAGAAGTTTAAGAATCTGTCTTACCAGTTTGCCATCTTTAACAGAAATATTGCCAGAACAGAGATTTACACCAAAGTAAGTGATCCTAACTCCAGTCTGATTTTATTAAACGAGAATGAAGAGTATACGGGTTTGTTCGATTTATCGAGTCGGTATGATGATTACTGGGGGAGTATGGGTGTTTCTAAAAGAATTAACGACCAATGGTCAGTGGGCCTCTCTTTAAATATTAGTATCCAGTCTGTTAGTTATTTTCGTTCGGCAATAGCTAATGTGTTTCCCACTAATTTAGATGATAGTAGTCTGTTGTTTGTATCTAGTAGTTGGAGCTCAAATGAAAAGATAACAGCTTATAACTGGCGGTTTATTGGGAAATTGGGTTTTATATACCGTGATAAGAACTGGCATCTTGGAGCTAGTGTAACGCTTCCTTCTCTGTTATTATTTGGCAATGCAGATGTTAATAAAACCGTGAGCCAGACCAATATTTTTCATAATCATCAGAGAATACCCGATTATTATTTAAATGAATATCCTCAATATGTGTATTTTGAAATCAAGGATCCATTTTCGGTTTCGCTTGGATGGTCGTATATAGCTCCCAAATCAAAAGATGAATACTATATTACTTTAGAATATTTTGCGCCCATAAAAGAGTATTTCTTTATTGATCCTACCCGAAAAACCTCAGAAAGCACTACCTATGGGACTCGATTCTCAGCCTATAAAATTGCCAATAAGCAGGTGTTGAATCTGGCATTGGGTTTCAAGAAAATGTTCAATGAGAAGCTGGGTTTCTTAGCCGGTTTCCGAACCGATTTTAATCCATATATCATGGGATATAATCCAAAATATTGGGAGTCGAACAGCTTTGAAGCTTTAAATATCAATCTGTTCCATTTAACAGGTGGGGTGAAGTTTAATTACAGAAAATCTAGTTTTATTGTAGGTATTCAGCAGAGTGTAGGTTTCGAAGGGAAGCAGGTGGAGTTTGTGAATTTCTCGGAACCGGAAAGCTATAACCCCGAAACAAAACTGGCTCTTCAGGGCGAGAGGAAAAACGATATGTCGTATTTTTATAATTCTCTGGGCTTTTATTTCGGTTTCTCTATTGTTTTTTAGTGCGTTTGGGATAATCGATACTATAATGTAACCCAATACTCTCCTGACGTTTCTGAGCCATTTTAATCACCAGGAAACCAATATTTATCAAGTTTCTAAGTTCGCAAATCTCCACCGAGAGGCTCGACTTATCATATAATGATTCTGTTTCTTTATAAATAATCTCTAAACGGTTTAAGGCTCTTTCTAAACGTAGATTGCTTCTGACGATACCCACATAATTACTCATCATCGACTGCAATTCCTGTGTGTTTTGTGTAATCAGTATCATCTCTTCGTTGTGAATCATACCTTCGTCGTTCCAATCGGGGATGTCGTCTCTTAGAGTAATCTGATCCATATTATTAATGGCGTGTATGGCAGCCCTGTGGCTAAAAACCACCGACTCGAGCAAGGAGTTAGAGGCGAGCCTGTTAGCACCATGCAGCCCTGTGGAAGCACATTCGCCGGAAGCATAAAGGTTGTTAATGGACGACAGCCCGTTTTTGTCTACTTTTATACCACCGCAGCTATAATGAGCCGAGGGGACTACGGGAATCTGGTCCCGTGAAATATCAAAACCAAGGCTCAGGCATTTGGCGTAAACCTTAGGAAAGTTATTGATGAGTTCTGTTTTAGGCAAATGGGTGCAGTCTAAATAAACACATTCGTCGCCACTGTGTTTCATCTCGTTATCAATAGCCCTGGCTACAATATCTCTGGGAGCTAATGAGCCTCTTTTGTCGTAGGAGAGCATGAAATTCTCGCCTTTTTTATTTCGTAAGATACCGCCAAATCCTCTAAGTGCTTCGGTAATTAAAAAAGCAGGCTTTTCACCGGGATTGTACAGTGAGGTGGGATGGAACTGAATAAACTCCATATTTTCCACAATACCTTTGGCTCTGTATGCCATAGCAATACCGTCGCCGGTAGATATCTTGGGGTTGGTAGTACTGAGGTATAAGTTGCCAATGCCTCCGGTGGCCAGCATGGTGGTTTTAGAAATAACCGTCAATATTTTTTTATTCTTAGGATTGTAAACATAGGCGCCATAACACGAAATATTGGTCATATCGCGGCTTATCTTTTGTCCCAGATGGTGTTGTGTGATGATATCAATGGTGAAATGTTTTTCCCAGATTTCGATATTTGAGTGATTCTGAACCCTTTCCAGCAAAGCACGTTCAATCTCTAAACCGGTACTGTCTTTATGATGTAATATTCGTTGTTCGCTATGGCCACCTTCTCTGCCGAGTTTAAAGCCACCATCGGTATTTTTGTCGAACTGAGTGCCCCATTCTATCAATTCTTTAATCCGCTCACTGGATTCTTCTATAGTCATCTTTACAATGTCGGGATGGCTTAAGAAATCACCGGCTATCATCGTGTCTTTTATATGTTTCTCATACGAATCGGGGGTGTACATTACGGCTGCAATGCCACCCTGAGCATATTTAGTAGCGGTTTCATCGGAATCGCTCTTAGTAATGATTAACACCTTGCCTTTATCTGCTACTTTAAGGGCGTATGACAGACCCGCAATACCAGAACCAATGATTAAAAAATCTACTTGTTTTTGCATGATTGATAGTTTAAGGGCTGCTAAATTAATCATTTCTTTTCTACATCATTCAATTATCATTTGTATTTTTGTTGTTTATCAGAGATGGACCAATGAATAAAAATATCCTTATTGTTGATTATAAAATAGCCTTAGCCAAAGCCGCCAAATATTGTGCTTATCAGGAGAGATGTCATTGGGAGTTAGAAAGGAAATTTAAAGAATGGCATATCGATGAGGATTTATGGGACGATATCACCGCAGACTTGATACAACAGAATTTTCTGAATGAAGAGCGTTTTGCCTTGGCTTATGTGCAAGGAAAAGTTAATATAAAGAAATGGGGGAGGAAGAAGATATATTATGAGCTCAAGAAAAGACAGATATCGGAATATCTGATAAATAAATCGCTGGAGGTGATAGATCAGGAGAAATATCTTTTAAATTTGCAGGAAATAATCGACAAGAAATTTCTTACCGTAAAAGGGAAAACGGAATATGAGCGCCAATCGAAAGTGATTCAATATCTGTTGACAAGAGGTTACGAAATGGAGATTATACAGGAATATATAAACTAATATGGTATACGCAGACGATATTAAATCATTAGAAGCCCGAATAAATGCTTTGAGGGGGTATCTTTGACATTGAAAGAAAGAAGATAGAGATTGTAGAGATGGAGGAGAAAACCCAGGCTCCTGAGTTTTGGGACGATTCTCAAAAAGCTGAAAAATTACTTAAAGAAATTAAATCGATAAAAAAGTGGGTAGATGATTTTAATGCCGTGCTTGAGATTTTCGATGAATTAGAAATAAATTTCGAGTATTTTCAGGAAAAGGAAGTGTCGGAGGAAGAATTAGTAAGTGTCTATCAGGCTTGTGTTTCCAAGATCGAGGATTTAGAGTTCATTAATATGTTAAGTGCCGAAGAAGATAAATTGGGTGCTATATTAAAAATTAATCCCGGAGCAGGTGGTACCGAGAGTCAGGATTGGGCCGAGATGCTGATGCGGATGTATATGCGCTGGGGCGAAGATAATGGCTTTAAAGTAAAGACGATAGACTATCAAACGGCTGATCCGGCCGGTATTAAAACCGTGAGTCTGGAGTTCGAAGGCGATTTCTCTTATGGCTATTTAAAGGGTGAAAATGGGGTGCATCGTTTGGTGCGAATTTCTCCTTTTGATTCCCAGGGTAAAAGGCATACTTCCTTTGCATCGGTATATACTTATCCGGTGATTGACGACGAAATTGTGATAGAAGTAAATCCGGCAGATATTAGCTGGGATACTTTTAGGTCGGGAGGACCCGGAGGACAAAATGTGAATAAGGTTGAAACGGCGGTGAGGTTAAAGCACGCTCCCAGTGGTATTATTGTAGAGTGCCAGCAAACACGATCGCAAGGAAAAAACCGTGAAAAGGCCATGAAGATGTTAAAGTCGCAATTATATGAAGTAGAGATGCGAAAGAAACAAGATGCTCTGGATGCCATAGAAGGAACCAAGAAAAAGATTGAGTGGGGCTCACAAATCAGAAATTATGTGATGCATCCCTATAAGCTGGTGAAAGACCTGCGTACCTCTTATGAAACATCAAACGTTCAGGCGGTGATGGATGGGGATTTAAATGGTTTTATCAAAGCCTATTTAATGGAATATGGCTCTTCTTCTATTCAGGAAAAAGGTTTATAAATGATATGAATTGAAGTATGTCAGGAGGTCATTTCCCCGGCCTATTTTGTATTGACCCGTTCCATTTTTACTAATTCTATTCTATTATCGGCGGCTTTTACAATCGTAAACTTATGATCTTTAATCGTTATCTGATCGCCTTTTGAAGGGATGTTACCGCTGTTGATAATGATGTAGCCGGCTATGGTTTCGTACTCATCACTATTGGCTAATTTTAGGTTGTAGCAGGTATTGATATGATCTATCTCTATTCTGCCGGAGAATAAGTATACATGGTCTTCCAGTTGTTTGTCGATGAGTTTCTCTTTGTCATGCTCATCTTCAATCTCTCCGAATATTTCCTCAATGATATCTTCCATGGTTACCAGGCCACTGGTGCCTCCAAATTCGTCGAGAACCACGGCAATGGACTTATTGTTCTTTATGTACATTGAGAGGACTAAATGTGCCATCATGGTTTCGGGGATGAAATCGATATTTCGTAATACTTCTCCAATGCTTTTAGGTTTATTAAAAAGATCGAAAGAATGTACGTAACCAATGATGTTGTCAATATTATCACGATAGATTAATATCTTGGAATGTCCTGTAGAAATAAAGAGGTTTTTTAATACATATACTTCTTCGGTTACTTCCACAGCAGCCATCACCGTTCTGGGAACCAGACACTCTCGTATTTTAATGGTTTTAAAGTCGATAACATTTTTAAAGATTTCCTTTTCCTCTTCGCCTATCATCACTGTATCATCATTCTCTTCATCAATATCCTGTACCAGGTCTTTTAGCTCAACAGAGCTTAGTTTTGACGATTCGTTTTCAATCTTTAAGCCAAAAATAATCTTTAAGATACCTACTGCCAGCCAATTAACAAAGCTCACTATGGGCTTAAACAAATAAAATATAATGAAAATAGGGAAGGTGAAGTAACGAAGTGTTTTATTGGGATTGATACTAAAGAGAGCTTTTGGAATAAACTCCGAAATTACAAGAATAACAAAAGTAGAGGCAATAGTTTGTATGAGTAATATGAAGAATTCGTTCTGACTAAAGCTGCCAAAGAGGTTGATAATAGGTTGTCGTAATATCTTTGCCGCGGCAAAGCCGTAAAATACTAACGAAACATTATTCCCTAATAAAAGCGTAGAAATAAATTTGCTGGGTGACTTATATATATTGAAAAGCCATGGTCGGGAGCTTCCTTTTTTCTCTACTTCCATTCGTAGCCTGCTGGCACTCACAAAAGCGATTTCCAGACCACTAAAAAGGCCCGAAAAAATCAAACTCCAGATGATAATTTGAATATCACTCATTAGTTTATCGTATCTTCATCTATCATGTCAATAGTAGCTCTTACCTGAAACAGCTCAAAATGCTCTAAGTTCTCGTCAGCTCTCATACTGTCGCCATGCATTATCTGCCCTTCTTCTTTAATGGTTACAAAGGCATTATTGTAAATGATATGCTTGCTTTGATCCCAAAAAAGAACTTCGGTAAGGAGCTCCTTACCATTTTGATGATCTAAAATTACTACATTATTTCGTATTTCCATAAATTTCTTTTTCTCGTAATTGATGGCATAATCCGATTTTATTTCAGATACCAGGGCATCAATAGAATCGTAAAAGAAAACATGGATGCCATCGGGAAATAGCATATATGGGTCATCTACATTGGTATATTTTTCTAATATAGGACTTTTTAGCTGTGCTTTTAACCTTCCGGAATCGGTATAATGCACCACAATATCTCTGGCCATTTCCGAAGCAATAGTATCTTGCATGGTGAGTGTTTTGATTTCACTCATTTCATTTTCACACGAAAAAAGCATAGCCATTATAAAAATAATGACCATGCTTTTTAAAATGTTTAAGCTATATTGTTGCTTTTTTTTCAATGATATTTATTTTGCAGCTCTTACTGTTGTAGTTTCATTAATCCAACATTCTACTTTATAAGAATCTCCTTCTTTTAAATCGTGGAAGAAAATCTTGTCGGTAGGAGGGAAATACTTTGAATAAGTAGCAATACGTTTATTAGCCAAACTGGATAAATCGGCATCGCTACGTTTGGCCTGATTATACTTATCTACAGCAGCCCAGTAAGCAGCTTTACTGCTAATTTCATTAGTACCACAGTCGGCAGCACTGGCCGCATACATATCGCCAATAAGAATATACGACATACCGTCTGTTGGGTCTAATTGTAAAGCTTTACGAGCGTAGCTACGTGCTTTTGAGAAATTGTTGAGTTTATAATAAATTTTACCTAAGTCGCTTAATATCTCTGCTTTTTCGCCTTCGTCTTCTATCATTTCCACTGCTTCTTCCATATATTTGGCAGCAGTAGCATAGTCCTCTTTAGCAATAAGCATTTGTCCCATCAGCATGGCTGACTTTGGTGTAGGTTCCATCTCATATAGTTTCTTGGTAGCACCAAAGAATAAATCGGAGTCGGTACATTTTTTCTTCTTAAGAATCTTGGTGATTTTCTTTAATAAATCAATATCTTCAGGTGTTTCTTCAAACTTTTTACCATAGATGCCCACTAAAGCATCGCAAGTAGCATAAGGCTCAAATGTTTTTTCAACATTGTTTTGAGCATTTTCCCATTGAGCCAGTTTTTTAGCATTACCCTGGTTTTTATCGATGTTAGATTCTATCAGTGTAGATAAATCGTCATAAGTATCAATGATTAATGTTTCTTCGGCTTTACCTTGTTTTACCATTTTAATAGTAGAACGGAAATAAAACACAATGCTTGATACCGAAGCATTATCTTGTTCCGTAGCTACCGATTCTTTTAAGTAGTTATAAGCCTCTTCGTAACGATCGGGTGCAATACCGTATAAATCTACACCCAAACGACCTTGTATGTTACCCACCTGATTCACGCCTTTTCTTGTAGGGAAATATTCCATACGTTGTTCGTAAATCCTGACAATAGTATCTACGTAAGCCGCTTTTTGATCAGGAGTCCCTTTTTTCATTTTGTATTTCATGATTTTCAAACCATCGAGATACATGTTTTGAGATGATCTTGGGCAATTTAAAAATACTTCTCTCCAAGGGGTTAAGGCATCTTCTACCACCTCGCTTTTATAACCCGAAGCTTTCCACTGACTAAAATATTCGCGATAGAGAGATAGATTGGTAATACAAGCTATACTATCCTTACCATATTTACCGTCGGGAGTTAATAAATCACTATTTGAATTTTTGAAATCAACTCCATTAATGGCAAATACACTTATTCCCATTACTAAAGCTATAAATGTAGATAGAATTTTAGTTTTCATTGTTTATTATATTAATTAATAATATTTACTCTTTCTGAACCAGGTTTCCTTAATGCTCACGCCCAGCATGATGCGAAAAAACCTTTCTTGTATTAAATTATTACTTATTGTTCCATTTTGTCCTAATTCGAATCCCAGATTCACTACGGTGCTGCTTCTTCGGAGTGGAAGACCAAATCCGGCAGAAATAGCATATTCTTTTAGCTCAGTATCAGCAAATTTCATACCAAGATTCTCGTATCGGAAACCCAAACGGTAATGAATCATCTTCCAATAGGCTGATAGATTGTTACTCTCGGGGATAAACTCCCCACCAATTGATGCATGTAGTTTGTTGCTTAAATCCAGGTTGCTTTCCATATATTGAAAATCTTCCCATTTTTCGAAAACAAAATCAGCAGCCAAAGAAAGCTTATTTTTCTTCTCCCAGCTAATTCCTATTCCCATGGAGTAAGGTAATTTAACAGTGCTGTTGGCATCATTCCATACACGGATAGTATCCAGGGTATTGTTATTATATAAATCATTTCCTAAATAAGTGAAAGCAATATAATCAGTGGAAGTTTTTAGTTTTGACTCGTTTCCAAATTTGAAACCAAATCCTAAAGTATTATTCTCATCCAGGTGGTGGAAATACTGTAGGCCTGCTTCAAAGAAAAAACCATCTAATATGATTCTTTCTCTCACCATTGAATTAAGGATGTATATTGAATCCGGGAATCTAACAGATCTGGTATGTTCCAGTTTGCCAAAATAATAGGAGGCACTGATACCAAAGGCTAAATTGTCGGTGATATTAAAAGCGTTGGTCCAGTTTACAGCATCCATACCGCCATCACCTTCATAGTAGAAATCTACATTTCCGGCATTTTCAACAGTCGTATTATCGGTTACCTGATAGCCCATGCTTGAGTAGGGAAGTAGCATCACAGCAGTTTTCCACCAGCGTGTGATAGGAAAAGCAACAGCTAAATGGTTGACGTTGGCCGAGGTAAATTCAGTACTCATATTGCTGGTACGGTAGGAGGAGTTATTAACGGCCAGGCCAACACTTCCAACAAACGACATGGTGTCGATGCCCGAAAGACCTGCCGGGTTAACCATATTGATATACATAGGACTACGTAGTGCTATATCCACGCCACCCATACTTAATGAGCGGATATTACCTTTCGAAAAGTTATCGCCTAAACCAATAAAAGAATAGGGGGAAGTAACTTGACCTTGAGTAAATGCCTGATTAACAATCCCTGTTGTTAATAAGACAAGAAAAAATAGTATTTTTTTAATGTTCATTATAGTCTATTATATCATTTAAGCCCTGAAGTACTAAATTTGGGGATGCAAAGATGTCATATTTTAAGCTGTTATCAAAATAATATGTGTCACCACCCGTTAAAATTATTTTTAAATTTTCATATAAGTCAGAATAAGCCGATATCATACCGTTGATTTCGGCAATAGTTCCATTGATAATACCACTCTTTAAGCTGGTTTCAGTAGTGTTTCCAATCATATCCGTTTTATCTTCTACCGAAACTAAAGGTAAACCATCGGTAAAAACATTTAAAGCTTTTGCACGCATTTTAAGACCCGGTGAAATAGCACCACCCAAATACTCATGATCCGAGGTGACTATTTCGTAAGTAATACTGCTTCCGGCATCAATAACCAGCACATGCTGATGAGGGTATAGTTTGGCTCCTGCCACCGCAGCTGCTATCCTGTCACGACCTAATGTTTTGGGGCTTTTATAGCTGTTTTTAATGGGGATGGCTGTCTTTTCATCAAAAAAGATAAAGCTGAAATTAGTTCTCAGGTAGGCCATTAAATGAATATCTACCTTAATAACCGAACTAAGAATGGCTTGTTTCAGGTTGGGGTAGGCAACTTTAAAGCCTTCGATTATACCAATCACATCGTTTGATGTGGTTTTTAAATCTACCAACTTATCATCCTGAAAAACAGCGATTTTTTTCAAGGTGTTCCCAAAGTCTAAAATTAATTTATAAGCCATCCATTTTTTTTAAAGAACAAAAATAATTGATTAATCGACATAATCTTCGATTCTTAACAATTATTAACCGACTTTTTCATTTGAACTCAGATAAGATGTTTCGTAAACACATTTTGGGATTAGTCTGTTTGTCACTAAATGCTACTCTCCTAAAAAACAAATCGATATACCAGTTTTAAAGCGGCATCGGTAGTTTGTGGTTTTAAGAAATCAATTTGTTTGATTTGATCTTCGTAGCCGATATTATATACAAAGTAAAAATCGGAGCCTACCTTGGGGATCCAATGCAAGCGGAAATTATATATCATGACTTCATCTAAATCGTTATACTGCGTGAATAAAGAAAGGTTTAATTTGGTATTAAAGGCATAATTAAGGTATAAAGCCAGCTCGTTAGTGGTAATGCTTTCTTCGGGGAAGTCAACAAGATTCAGGGTATAAGCCCCATTTAAATTCAGATGTTTGTTCACATTCAGCCCCAGAACACTTTCGAATGTTTTTATCTTCCCGGTATAAAAATCGCCCCAGTTATACTGCAATTCCACCCATATCCTTCTGGCCTGATAGCTCTCAACTTGCAATTCATATTTATACATCCAATATTTCCCTATGGGGATGCTGACCTCGTCGGTCAGATCAAAGGGGTGGTCTATCCTGTCATATGCTTGTATCAGGTTTACTTCAAATTTGTCGCCCGATTGAAAAACAGCTCCTATAGGTCGTATTTCATTGGAGAAACTCTCCATTTCGCCAGTGGAATGTGTGTTATAAAGCACAAAACTCCAGGGTTTTAACAATAAACGCTTCACGCCATATTTTGTTAATACTCTGGGCGATATCCTTAAATGCCAGTTATAGGAATCATAATCGGTTCGGCGGATATATCCCAATTCGGGATTGAAATCTTTTTGCATGCTTCCTACCGCCATAAAGTTATCTATCAAATCATTGGGATAATCGATGGAAAGCCTATAGGTCAGTGCGTTTTTTTGAGTTTTGAAATCTTCCATACTCGTGGTTACTTTACCTTCTACTACCAGATTTTTATCTTTCAAAAAATTTGATGTCTGGTAAACAGCATCTATCCCTACCACCTGATTACTGGTATAATTATTATATTTATTGGTGAAAATACCGCCAATATAGGATTGTTTCCCAATATCGCGTTTATAACGTAAAACAGTATTATTGGTCGAAGAAATACTATCCACTGCATTCTCCTGAATATTTAAAAAGCCAATGCTATTCTTCCCAATCTTTCCAAACAAACGTGCTCCCACTATTATGGGGACCTGCTTGCCATTCTCCGAACCTATTTTACGGGTATAGAAAGCATTATTTCTATCACCCAAATAAAAACTATATAAATCGTATCCTTCCAGGAAAAATTGTCGTTTTTCAGGATAATAAATACCAAAGCGCGATAAATTTACTGGAACCCTATCGGCTTCCACCTGTGCAAAATCGGTATACGAAGTGAGGTTGAGTTTTAGTGTTGGCGAGAGGCTTACATTTAAGTCTGCCCCCACTTTAAGTGGATAAGTATCGGTATGTTGGCCATCTTCGTAAATATGATGCCAACCTGCCAATCCATAGGGTTTGAACTCAAATTTCTTGGCATATGAAATATCAGTGATCCCGGTAAGCATACCCGCGTGGTTTACGGCATAAATGGAATTATCGCGCGACCAGCCTTGCCATAAAGCCTGCTCATTGACGGAGACAATATCACGTTCGAAATTCATAGCCCAATTGAGTACGCTGTCTTTTTTAAATTGTAAGGTGCTAAAAGGAATATATATCTCGGCAAACCATCCTTGATCGTTGATTGTGGTTTTGGCATCCCAAACACCGTTCCAGTCTTCGTTACCATCTTCGCCACCATATACCTGTACATCGGCACGTGCCCCATTGGGATTGATGACAAAGAGGTAGCCACTTCTATTATCATCGAAAGGGCTTAGCAGTATTTGAAAATTATCGTCAGACTCATAATCAAAATCTCTATTCATATTTTTGGCAACAATTTTCGAGGGATCTTTTTGGTAGCACCAAAGGCCAATATACAAAGTGTTGTTGTCGTATATCACAGCTACTTCGGTTTGCTCGGTGATGGCTTCACCATAATTCAGGTCGCGCTGGGTAAAATTATTGATATGAGGGGCTTCCTGCCATATCTTTTCCGATAATATTCCATCGAATTTTATTTCTTCATTGGTCTTATATGCCTCAATGGCGCGTGGCTCCGAATATTGTGCCAATACTATTTGCAGACTACTTAGTAAGATCCATAATAATAAGACTGTCTTTCTCATTATAGCTCGTTAGTGTTTAAACTCAGAATGATTTTGAAGTTTCAAATATACACTAATTTGCTACCATTAGCCAATTACTTAACTGCCGCTTAGCCAATGTTTTTATTGTGTGTAGTTTTTTTACTTGGTGTATTTATCATAGTATTTGGCAAAAGATTCAAATTGAAATTGATTTGCTTTTTTCCCAATTTCAGTATTTTTTCCGAAATTTTCAAAGGCATGAAAAGCACCTTCAAATAATTTAAAATTTACAGTAATCTGCTCTTCTTTTAAAGCATTAACATATTTAATAGTTTCATCTTTAAAGGGTTCCAGATCACCAACAAATGTAATGGTGGGTGGAAAATTTTTGTAATCTTTATTGATGGATGGAGAGGCGTAAGGGGAAACTTTACCTTTGGTGTTTTTTAAATATAAACGCCAACCAAGAGCATTTGTTTTCCTATTCCAGACGGGGACAGAATTCATGCTTTTCGCAGACTTTGTGTTTTGTAGGTAGTCAATCATTGGGTATATAGGCATTTGAAATGCAATATCAACATCTTGAGTATCGCGTGCTTTTAAAGTAACGGCAGCAGTGAGTCCACCACCTGCACTATGACCTGCTACAATAAATTTCGAAGACTTCACTCCAAGAGAATGTGCATTTTCTTTCATCCATAATAAAGTATCGTAGCAATCATTGAATCCGGAGGGGAAAGGAGCGTTTAAAGATTTTCTGTAATCAGGCGCAATAATGACGCAAGGCCGTTTGTCAATAAAACTCTTTATCGTATCTATGGCCATTTCCGGAGCTCCCGTCATATATCCTCCTCCATGATTATAAAGCATTCCCGGCAGTATTTTATCAGATTTATGGGGTTTGAAAATTCTGATACGGATATCGGGACCATTATTTCTGCTTGGGATATAACGTTCTTCGCAATGTAAGCCTTCAATGTTTTTTCCTTTTGAACGGCTAATGATAAAATTCATAAGTTTAATTCCCCATTTTTTAGTCATCATATATGCCAGTATTTTCATTGGCATATAATAGGGTCTTAATTCCTTATGATACATTCTTTTTGTAACTCTCATACTTTTGTTATAGGCTTTAGTCTTTCAATAGTTCAATTATCTTTTCACCAAACTTAGTGTCTAAATCTATCTGACCCTTTGAAGAATAATGAAGATGATCATCCCATTTCTCTAAATGATCAGTATTAATAATGTAAGTATTCGATAAATCCTCAGCAAACTTCAGTTTAGAATGATCGGAATAAGCAAATAAAATTGTTAGAAATGATGAAATAATAAATAATATTGTTGTCTTCATATTTGCTGTTTTATTTTTGGCTTATTTCGTAAGCCTGGAGTATCACTTTAATTTATCCGGTTTATCTATTTATAATCTATATATGTCTTTATTTTTAACAATTTTACTAATAATAAACCATATTAAAACACTAATACCTCCACCTATTAATGAACCGTAAATATCTTTCAAATCAAAAACGCCTTTTGGTAAGTAAGGTTGTAAGATTTCATAAATCACATAGCCAATTGTAACAAATCCAATGACATTCAATACCTTTTTATTTTGTGAGTTAAGAATTGCTAACATTAAGAATATTTGTACAATAATACCGCCTAAATTTCCTATACTATCGGCTATTCCGTAATCATTAATTCCATTTTTATAAATAAAAGGTCTGTAAATATATCTTCCAATTTCTGTTACAAAAAATGCCATCATTGCAACAATAAAATATATTATTCGATAAAGATCAATCTTTTTTATGGCGTCTTCATCTGTGAAAAAATTACTTGAATTACCCATATCTGATATATTAAGATTTTATTATTAATAAAGCATAAGAGTGCTATGTCTATTCATATGAATGCTGAGGGAGTCCACGCAAAAAACCCTATATTTTTTTAAAAGAGCCTCATAGACTTCATTCCTTTACGTTTATCAGCTGCAAGTTAAGGAAAAAAACGAGTCGACTATGCGCGCCCAAGAGTCAGATGCTACATTGGCTTCAAAATCCATCATCATTGTCTTTTGATTTGTACTATAAATACACAGAATATCAGTAAGATAGCCTTGTTAATAAGCGGCTAGATTATCAATAATTGGATGGTTTTGTTAATTTATGGGGTTGGTAGGTTATTGCGCGGTCTGACGGTTCGGCTATGAGTAGTGCGGGATTTTGAAAGATAAACCTCCAATTAACACACTTAGCCAAATTTCATATTTTGTATTTATTTTTATCATTTTTTAAATGCCAAATATTAAATTTGGCGGTATTCAAAAGTAGCAATAATTTCAGTGTTTTGCAACTTGCCCGCATTACGTATAGGTATTGTTACACACTGGCGTTCTGTCGTCTATCGGTGCGATGGCAAGACATACTTTTTTGCAATTTTGGGTTTAAGCGTTGGCTTGTGCGAATTGCAAATGTGTACGGCTTTTGCGTTGGCTATTTCTTTTTTATACTTTTTATTGTCATATCAAAATCAGATAAATATTTTTGGTCTTGTTTTACTCTAAATTTTTCGTATTCTTTTATTGCTAATTCGGTGGCAACTGCTCTCGATATTTTCCCTTTGTTGTTTAAAATTTCTTCTTCGTTAAATTTTAAGAACGCATCTAATTTCTTTGCCCAATCTTTCATATACATTGGTTTGCCTTTACTGGCTTGAAATTCGGCAAAATCAAGATACATATCTACAATATGGTTTAGCTTTTTAAATTCCTCTTTCTGCAAATAGTTTTTAGCAACAACAACATCGCTTTTGTAAATCTTTCCTTTTGGTGCTTTTCGCCACGTGGTTAAGCCCATATTTTCTTTTTCGTTATCTGCTCTTTTTGAGATAATTTCGGCGGCTGTATTACCTGAAATTGCAAAATGTAATTTGTTTTGAACCGTAGCAAAAAACTTTTCTGTTTCTAATGTATCTACCGAATAATCAACCGAAGTGGCGTAAATATCAGTAATTTTTTGATAAACCATTCGTTCGCTTGCTCGTATTTCTCTGATTTCTTCGAGCAATTCATCAAAAAAACGAGTATCGAAACGACTACCTTTTGTAAATCGTTCTTTGTCGATAGCAAAACCTTTAAAAATATAATTCTTTAATTTATCGGTTGCCCAAGTTCTAAACTGCGTTCCCCTATTGGTGTTTACACGATAACCAACAGCAATAATAGCCTCCAAAGAATAATGTTTTGTTTTATATTTTTTGCCATCTGATGCAGTTACCGAGTAATCCTCGACAACTGAATTTTTATCTAATTCACCTTCCTTGAAAATGTTTTTTAGATGTAATGAAATATTATCTGTGCTACATTCAAATAACTCAGCCATAAGTTTTTGCGTAAGCCATAAGTTATCTTCATCAAAATAAACATCTATCTTTATTTCTCCGTCTTCGGTTTTGTATAGTAGTATTTTTGAATTATTTCCCATCACTTTATGCCCTCCACAATTTTAATTTCTTCCTCTGTAAGCTCGTAGAGTTTATAAACCATTTGGTCTATTTCTTTGTCGGTTTTATCTATTTCGGCTTGTATTTGGTTTATTTCTGTTTTGTAAGCATTAAAATATTCTTCCCATTCGTCTTGTTGAATAAGCGAAAGTTGTATTTTTTGTTTTTTGAGTTCTTCAACAAAGATTTTAAAATCGTAGTCGTAGAAGGCTTCGAGTTTTTTGCTTATTTTAAACAAGGGATAGCTATCCCTTGTTGGGGCTGTTGTCCCGAGGTTATCTTTTACTCGGTTTAAAAACTTGGTTTTCTTTTCTTGTAATTGCTTGTTTAATTTTAAAATATCTTTAACTGTATTGGTAAGAACTTCACCATTTATAATTGATTTTGGTATAGGAAAGTTTTTAATATCTTTTGGATTTAATTTAGGGAAAGTATTTTTTGAAAAATTAGAAGATTTATATTTTGCATACCAACTTAATATATTAGAATTTACAACACCTAATATTTCAAATAGTAGTTCTGATTTATACTTTTCAGAAATAATGAATGGGGTTATACTGTGTCCGTGATAATAAGTTATTTTAGTATATGTTGCTTGAATTCTTTTGTTTTGACCAGGAACTTCTCTAAAAAGAAGTCTTTCCCGCTCAAAAAATCTTTTTTCGCGAGGTGCCGCTAACCAATCTCCGTATTTTAGCCATTCTTCTCCTTCACTCAATATATATCGACTAACATTTTTGCCATCAAGCCATTTACCGCAAGTATCATCAACTTTTTCTTTAAAATGAAAACCTCTATTTTTTATTAGCTCTTTTGAGTGCTCTTTATAACTGTCATAGGGTGTTAAACCTTGTATTGCTTCTCCTAATTCACCAATTTTAATAGATGCTTTCTCAATCTTTTTTATAATGTTTTCGATATAAGGTGGAATTTCATATTCAATTCTTAATAGTGGGGCTTTTTTCCATCGTTTAAATTCAAACTTCCAAGAAATACTGTTCTCTGGTATTATGATAAATGATTTATCTATTACATCTCCTTTGATAAGTGTTAATATTAAAGAATTAACTTTTACATCTGCAAATACATCTTCTCCACAAAACTTTATTTCTATAATTTGTGAGTTAGAAAGTAAAAATTTTCTAATATTTTGTGATTTATCTAATCTGAGAAATAATTCTGGTGTAATAAAAGATAGAAATCCATTATTTTTTAAAATATTTATACCTTTTTCATAAAAATACAAGTAGCTTTCAAATTTATATTGATAGCTATTAAATGTATCTACAATAAATTCCTTTTCCTTTTCATTAAATAATGCTCCATAAGGTGGATTACCAATCACGCAATCAAAGCCATCTTTGTATTCGGTTTTTAGAGCTTGCTCTATCGAGCATAGAAATTCTTTTTTAAGTTTTTCTATTTCGGGATTTTTTGGTAATTCGTGTTTTACTCGGTTATTACGGATATATTCTATCGCATTTCGTAGATATTCTTCGCTTTTTACTTCCGATTTCCCGAATTTCTGCGTCCATAGAGAATTATATTTTTTCTTTCCTTTTTTTTCTTCGGTATCGGTATCGGTACCGGACAAGGGGACTTGTCCCCTTGTTGTGCTAATAGCACTATTCGATATCGTTATTCCTTTCGCTATATTTCGAGCACGAGCGGTCATCGATTTTATTTTTCCTACTATTTCCGACAGTTTTTCTGCCTCGCATACGAGTAGCAGATGCATATGGTCGCCACAGGCGTTATATTCTATTATTTCAATGGGGCTTGCCCCATTGTTGACAGACTTGCTTTCTTTTACTATCTCTGCAATAGTTTTTGTTATTATTATTTCGTCTTCTTTATCGAGCCACACTGCCTCTCCCTGTTTTACATGATTATCGAACATTCTTTGCGAATATCTGGAATTATGCGTTGCAGTGGTTACGTGCCATATCTTTTTTTCTTTTTCCTTGAATACCTGTGGAAACTCTTTATGCCAATCAAAAGCTTTATCTCCTGCAATTTCGGGGTCGTCGATAAGCGAGTTTCCACATTTTATATTGGCGTTCAAATTCGAGAGTTTTCGCCCTTTTTGTGCGGTGCGTAGCCAAAGTGAGAGTTTGGCAATCTCCACACTTTCCTCGTTTATATCTACGCCGTAAAGGTTATTTTCGAGAATAACTTTGTCGGTATCGAACAGTCGCAAGGCTTCGCCTGTGAGTTCGGCAATAATATCATCAATGGTTTTGTGTTCTTCTATCAAGAAATTGAGTGCTTGGTTTAAAAACGCACCCGAACCACAAGCGGGGTCAATGATCTTTAAAGATTTAAGCCAATTTTTATAATCTTCAAGGGTTTTAAACAGGTTTTTGCCTTTGGCAGATAATTTACCTTCTTTGGTTTTATAAGTTCCGTCAAACTCAATTTCGTCAATTTTTAATTCCTCTCGCTTTTCTTTGCAGAGTTTACCAATGGTATTTTCTACAATGTATTGCGTTATGTATTTGGGCGTGTAAAAAACACCGTCTTTTTTGCGTTTGCTCTTGGTTTTTTCGGTGGCTGTGCCTTCAATTTCGGCGGTTATTTCTTCAATTTCTCCCAAGGAATGCTCAAAAATATGTCCCAATATATTTACATCAACATCGGTATTAAAATCATATTCTGAAAGATGCAAAAGGTCGTCAATTAATATTTCATCATCAATTTTTAGCTTATCCAAAATCTCGTCGGGATAAAACAATCCGCCATTGTATGCAGGAATATCGTCGGCTGTGGTTTTGCCTTTTCGCCCAATATTCATATATCCGAAATACTGCTTGTAAATTTCGTAAATCGGCTTGTATGCATCTTCATCTTTTAATAAATTGTATCGTTCTACAATCCTCGAAATAGAGTTGGGCGGTAACAATCCGCTGTCTTCGGCAAAAAGGATAAACAGAAATCTATCCAATAGTTTTTGCGATTTTTTAAACAGCGTTAGTTTGTCTTGTTCCGTATTGTTTTTAGTCAAATTGTCGAACAATTTATTTTTAAATAGCGAATAATCTTTATACAGTTTGTCCGATATATCTTCTTCGTGAAACTTGGTTTCTTGTTTGAGTTTTAGCGGTAAATCGGCAAAAATGCTGTCTTTGTGCAGTAGTAAATACAGTAAATCGAACTCGTCTTTTTGCAAATTAAACAAATCGAATTCCTCGTATTCGTTGGCATAATCAACGTAAAAACGCAATTTCCTAAAATTCGAGATAATCACATATTTACAGTCGGGCTGATTGTTTTTATACCCGAATGCTTGTTCGGTTACTTTGGTAAAATCTTTGGTTTTGGTCGATTTTAATTCGATAACCGCAATGGCTTTTTCGTCTTTCAAAATGGCTCCGTCAGCTTTTTTGCTATCGGCTTGGTTTTTAAATTCCCTCGATAAATTATGGTTTTCGTCTGGGTTTAAAATATATCCCAATACATCAACAAATATATCACGTAAAAATCCGTCTTGATATTCTTCTTCTTTTAACTTGTTTATTTTCTGTATTTTAGACGGGTTGTAATTCTCTCTAAATTTAGCAAAGGCATTGTCAATCTTCTCGCTGTCGATACTCGCAAGATGCTTATTTATAACCGATTTCTGAAACATTGCCATTTATTTTCCTTTTTTTAATTTAAAGGATAAAGATATCATTTTTACTTGTGCGAAGGGAAAAATAGCTCTTTTGGTTTTCAACATTCTATTAACTTCTATTTTTAATTTATCTGAAAAAACCAAATGTGCTATTTGTGGGGTGGGGGATTTATGCTATTTCTTTACAAGTTTTGAATTTTTTCTTAGCTTGTGTGTAACGGGAGTTCACGCAAAAAACCCTATATTTTTTTAAAAGAGCCTCATAGACTTCATTCCTTTACGTTTATCAGCTGCAAGTTAAGGAAAAAAACGAGTCGACTATGCGCGCCCAAGAGTCAGATGCTACATTGGCTTCAAAATCCATCATCATTGTTTTTTGATTTGTACTATAAACACACAGAATATCAGCAAGATAGCTTTGTTAATAAGCGCTTAAATTATCAACAATTGGATGGTTTTGTTAATTTATGGGGTTGGGAGGTTATTGCGCGGTCTGACGGTGCGGCTATGCGGCGTACCGCCTTATTTTATTTAATTCTTCCATATGTAAATATATTAAATCATAGAACATAAATCCCATGTTTACAACTAATTACGGCATACGGTATAGCCGTTGTTGTGCTTTCGTGCTTTATTTCGCAGTCAGGTTTATTGATAAATTAAGAGCATTTGCAATTAAAACGAAATTTGATATTCGAATATCCTCACCATTCTCGATTCTTGAAATATAAGGTCTCTTTTTACCTACTAGTTCTGCTAATTCATTTTGGCTTAATTTTAATTCTTTTCTTCTGTTCTTTATTATTTCACCAAAATAGAATGAGAATGCTTCGTCTCTGAATTTCTCACGAGATTCAGTTCCTTTTTTACCAAATCTTTTTTCAATGATGTCATTTGCTTTTATTAACTGTCCCATGATTTTATGTATTATAAATAGTTCTTTAATTCTAAGTTCATAGAAGTCAGTGTTTATTAACTTTTTGACAAAGTTTGAATGTATAATCTTAACTTCTTCGATTACTTCAATCAGTTGAAAAAATTTTATTGAAACCCTTTCATTTTGGTTGTCAATAAATTCTAAGCATTCAGTTGTAATCAAGATTTCTCTCATGGGGCAAAAGTAACGAATAAGTTACATTTATTCAAGTTTATTTTGGTTTTCTTTTTCTTTTGGTATTTTTTCAGCATGAAGTACAACGGGAGTTCACGCAAAACCCCCTATGTTTTTTCAAAAGAGCCTCCTGGACTTCATTCCTTTACGTTTATCAGTTGCATTTAGCGAGAAAACGAATCCGCTGTTGAACGTTTTGAAAATAAAAAGTGCTTGAAGGGGATCGGTACAGGCCTAATTTGAGCCGTTATAGATTGTTTATAAAAATATTAAACAAGCTTTTACTGTTGCAAAATTAGGAATACCATACGATCCATATTACAAATTGTGTGTTCCTACAATATAATTTTTCTTTTCGAATC
>Ga0256827_10000288_pt1 | contig 30171 bp, 17 predicted proteins | sample CV84metaG_FD_185977 | JGI IMG/M metagenome (GOLD analysis project Ga0256827, IMG submission 185977) | Hydrothermal vent microbial communities from East Pacific Rise, Pacific Ocean - CV84 | ecosystem: Environmental > Aquatic > Marine > Hydrothermal vents | place: Pacific Ocean: East Pacific Rise...
ATTGGTGATATTATTGGATTATTACAATCTCCAGCTAAGAATGTTATTTCTGCCCTTCAATCGGGTGGTAACACTATTGCTGGTCTTGTTAAGACATTGTCTGAACGTCCAGAGTAATTTTTTAAAAATAGAGTATTTATAATTGTAAAACCGTTCTATTAAGAACAATTAAATTCAAATAAAATGGCAGATTTAAAAGATTTTGCAGAACAATTAGTTAACTTAACTGTTAAAGAAGTTAATGAATTAGCAGAAATTTTGAAAGAAGAATATGGTATCGAGCCAGCAGCAGCAGCTGTTGCTGTAGCTGGAGTTGCTGAAGGTGGCGCAGCCGCTGAAGAAGAGCAAACTGCATTCGATGTTATACTTAAAGCAGCTGGTCCATCTAAACTAGCAGTAGTTAAATTAGTGAAAGAACTTACTAGCCTTGGACTAAAAGAGGCTAAAGGTTTAGTTGATTCAGCACCTGCTCCTCTTAAAGAGGGCATTGCTAAAGATGAGGCTGAAGCTCTTAAGACTCAACTTGAAGAGGCTGGAGCAGAGGTTGAGATTAAGTAAGAAAATTAATTTCTCAATATGGTTAGACCTTAACCCGCCTTTGGCGAGGTTAAGGTCTATACCTGTATAAATACCTATGGTATTTTTTTCAATTTTTTCACTTACAAAAACACGGATACATTGACATCAATTAATAAAAATCAAAGAATCAATTTCGCATCTGCACCTACGCATATTAGCTATCCTGATTTTCTTGATATTCAGCTGAAATCTTTTAAAGATTTCTTCCAATTGGAGACCACTCCTGAAAGTCGTGAGAATGAAGGATTATTTAAAGTTTTTTCGGAGAACTTTCCCATTACAGATGCTAGAAATAATTTTGTACTAGAGTTTCTTGATTACTTTATCGATCCTCCTAGATATTCTATTGAAGAGTGTCTTGATAGAGGTTTGACTTATAGTGTACCTCTTAAAGCAAAATTAAAATTATATTGTACAGATCCTGAACATGAGGATTTTGAAACACAAATACAGGATGTTTATTTGGGAATGATTCCTTATATGACTCCTAAAGGAACATTTGTTGTCAATGGCGCTGAACGTGTTGTTGTATCACAATTGCATAGAAGTCCAGGTGTATTTTTTGGTACATCTCGACATGCAAATGGTACCCAATTGTATAGTGCTCGTGTTATTCCTTTTAAAGGTTCATGGATTGAATTTGCTACAGATATTAATAATATCATGTATGCTTACATCGACCGAAAAAAGAAATTACCTGTAACTACATTGCTTCGTGCTATTGGTTACCATAGTGACAAAGATATTCTTGAGATATTTGGTCTTGCTGACGAAATTAAAGTTAGTAAAGCTGGCCTTAAGCGTGTTCTTGGTCGTCGTTTAGCGGCTAAGGTATTACGTACTTGGGTCGAAGATTTTGTTGATGAAGATACTGGAGAAGTTGTTTCGATTGAAAGAACAGAGGTTGTTGTTGACCGTGAAACAGTTCTTGAAAGTCAACATATTCAAGAAATAGTTGATGCTGGTGTTAAAACTATTATTCTTCATAGAGAAGATTCTACTGCTAGCGATTATTCAATTATTTTTAATACTCTACAGAAAGATACTTCTAACTCAGAGAAAGAAGCTGTTGAGTATATTTATCGCCAATTAAGAAATGCTGAGCCACCTGATGAGGAAACTGCTCGTGGTATTATTAATAACCTTTTCTTTTCTGATAAGCGTTATGACCTAGGCATGGTTGGTAGATATAAAATTAATAAGAAATTAAATCTAAAAGTGTCTGACGAGATCAAGGTATTGACAAATGAAGACATTATAGAAATTATTAAACATTTGGTTAGATTAGTTAACTCAAAAACTGATGTTGATGATATTGACCACTTAAGTAATAGACGCGTACGTACTGTTGGTGAGCAACTTCAAAATCAATTTGGTGTTGGTTTAGCTCGTATGGCTCGTACTATTCGTGAGCGAATGAATGTTCGTGATAATGAAGTGTTTACTCCAATTGAATTAATTAATGCTAAGACATTGTCTTCAGTAATTAATTCGTTTTTTGGAACTAATGCACTTTCGCAATTTATGGATCAAACAAATCCTCTTTCTGAAATTACTCATAAAAGAAGAATTTCTGCATTAGGTCCTGGTGGACTTTCTCGTGAAAGAGCTGGATTTGAGGTAAGGGACGTTCACTATACACATTATGGTCGTCTTTGTACTATTGAGACTCCTGAAGGTCCAAATATTGGTCTTATTTCTTCATTGAGTACATTCTCTCAAGTAAATCAATTAGGTTTCTTGGAGACTCCGTATAAAAAAGTAGTTGATGGTAGAGTTGTTCTAGAAGAGCCACCTATTTTCCTAACTGCTGATGAGGAAGAAGAATATAGAATTACACATAATAAAGAGCCGTTTAATTATGAAACAGGGGATTTAACTAATGATAGAGTAAAGGTACGTAAAATGGCCGATTATCCTATTGTTAGTAAAAATGAAGTTCAATTAATGGACGTTGCTCCTAATCAAATAGCATCTATTGCAGCATCATTAATTCCTTTCTTGGAGCATGATGATGCCAACCGTGCTTTGATGGGATCTAATATGATGCGTCAGGCTGTACCTATTATGAAGCCACAAGCTCCAATTGTTGGTACTGGTCTTGAAGCACAAGCTGCTGTTGATTCTAGAACTAACTTTGTTGCTGAAGGTGACGGATATGTTGAATATGTTGATGCTAAAAGAATTGTTATTAAGTACAATCGTACCGATGAGGATAGATTGATTAGCTTTGATGATGATTCTAAAGAATATAGACTTACTAAGTTTAAGAAAACAAACCAAAATACATCTATTAATATTTATCCTATCGTTAGATTAGGACAAAAAGTTACTAAAGGTGATATCTTGACTGAGGGTTATGGAACCATTAATGGTGAATTAGCACTTGGTAGAAACCTTAAAGTAGCTTTCATGCCTTGGAAAGGTTATAACTTTGAGGATGCGATAGTAATCTCAGAAAAAGTTGTAAGAGATGATGTATTTACTTCTATTCACGTCGATGAGTATACCTTAGAGGTTAGAGATACAAAGCGTGGAGTTGAAGAATTAACAAATGATATTCCTAATGTTTCTACTGAAGCCACTAAAGATTTGGACGAGAATGGTTTAATTCGTATTGGTGCTGAAGTGAAAGAGGGTGATATTTTAATTGGTAAGATTACTCCTAAGGGAGAAACTGATCCAACTCCTGAAGAAAAGCTATTAAGAGCTATTTTCGGTGATAAAGCTGGTGATGTAAAAGATGCTTCTTTGAAAGCTTCTCCATCATTAAGAGGTGTTGTTGTTGATAAGAAACTTTTTGCTAGAGCTATTAAGGACAGACGTTCTAAGAGTAAGGAAAAAGAGGAACTAGAAGAACTTAAAGTAGAATTTGATGTAAAATGTGCTGAGTTAAAGTCTAGACTTGTTGATAAAATAATGGTTCTTGTTAATGGTAAAACTTCTCAAGGAGTTTATAATAATTTCAAGGAGATTATTATTCCTAAGAAAACTAAATTTACTTTAAAAGCACTTACTGCTGTTGAAGATTATATTAACATCAATCCTAATAAATGGACTACTGATAAAGCAAAGAATGCTTTAATCAAGAAACTTATTTCAAATTATACTACCAAATATAAAGTGATTTTAGGTGAGTATAATAGAAAGAAGTTTGTTCTTACTGTTGGTGATGAATTACCTACTGGAATAGTTAAGCTAGCTAAAGTTTATATTGCTAAGAAGCGTAAACTTAAGGTTGGTGATAAGATGGCTGGTCGTCACGGTAACAAAGGTATTGTTGCTAAGATTGTAAGAGCTGAAGATATGCCATTCCTTGAGGATGGAACTACAGTTGATATCGTTCTTAATCCACTTGGTGTACCATCTAGGATGAACCTTGGTCAGATTTATGAAACAGTACTTGCTTGGGCAGGTAGAGAATTAGGTTTAAAATTCGCTACTCCAATTTTTGATGGTGCTTCATTGGATCAGATTAATGGGTATATGAAAAAAGCTGGTTTACCAGAGAATGGTAAAGTTCGTCTTTATGATGGAGATACTGGTCGCCAGTTTGATCAAGCTGCTACTGTAGGTATTATTTATATGATTAAGCTTCACCACTTGATTGATGATAAGATGCACGCTCGTTCAATCGGACCTTATTCACTTATTACTCAGCAACCTCTTGGAGGTAAGGCACAGTTTGGTGGTCAGCGTTTTGGTGAGATGGAGGTTTGGGCACTTGAGGCATTTGGTGCTTCAACTATATTACAAGAAATCTTGACTATTAAGTCAGATGATGTAATTGGTCGTGCTAAAGCTTACGAAGCAATTGTTAAAGGACAAGCTTTCCCTGAGCCTGGTATTCCTGAATCATTCAATGTATTGGTTCACGAATTAAAAGGATTAGGTTTAAATATTTCTTTTGATTAATTGACGGTTTAGTTTAATTTTTATTTTGACATTTTCAATACATTAATATATGGCTTTTAGAAAAAATTCAACAGAGAATAATAACTTTTCTGCTATTACCATAAGCTTAGCTTCACCTGAGAATATTCTTGAGAGATCAAGTGGTGAGGTTCTAAAGCCAGAGACTATTAATTACCGTACTTATAAACCTGAACGTGATGGTTTATTTTGTGAACGTATTTTTGGTCCTGTGAAAGATTACGAATGCCATTGCGGTAAATACAAACGTATCCGTTATAAGGGAATTGTTTGTGACCGTTGTGGAGTTGAAGTAACTGAGAAAAAAGTTCGTCGCGAGCGTATGGGTCACATCAAATTAGTTGTGCCTGTTGCTCATATTTGGTTCTTTAGAACATTACCAAATAAGATGGGTGCTTTGCTTGGTCTTCAAACAAAAAAACTAGATACTATCATTTATTATGAGAAATATGTGGTTATTCAAGCTGGTATTAAAGAGAATGATGGTATTAAATATATGGACTTCCTTTCAGAAGACGAATATTTTGATATTATCGATACTCTTCCATCTGATAACCAATATTTAGATGATAGCGATCCAAATAAGTTTATTGCAAAAATGGGAGCTGAGGCTGTTCATGATTTACTTATGGGATTAAAACTTGACGAATTATCTTATTCACTTCGTGATAAAGCAAATAATGAAACTTCACAACAACGTAAAGCTGATGCTTTAAAGCGTTTGAAAGTTGTTGAAGCTTTTAGAGATGCTAATACTCGTTTAGAGAATCGCCCTGAGTGGATGATAGTAAAGGTAGTTCCTGTTATTCCACCTGAATTGAGACCTCTTGTACCTTTAGATGGTGGTCGTTTTGCTACTTCTGATTTAAATGATTTATATCGTCGTGTTATTATCCGTAATAACCGTTTGAAAAGACTTATCGAGATTAAAGCTCCAGATGTAATTCTTAGAAACGAGAAACGAATGCTTCAGGAAGCTGTTGATAGTTTATTCGATAATTCTAGAAAATCAAGTGCTGTAAAATCAGATTCAAATAGAGCATTAAAATCACTTAGTGATAGCTTGAAAGGTAAGCAAGGACGTTTCCGTCAGAACTTACTTGGTAAGCGTGTTGATTATTCTGGTCGTTCAGTAATTGTTGTTGGTCCAGAACTAAAACTTAATGAGTGTGGTTTGCCTAAAGGAATGGCTTCAGAGCTATTCAAACCATTTATTATTCGTAAGTTATTAGAACGTGGAATTGTAAAAACAGTTAAGTCAGCTAAGAAAATTGTTGATAGAAAAGATCCTGTTGTTTGGGATATTTTAGAGAATGTACTTAAAGGACATCCTGTATTACTTAACCGTGCACCAACACTACACCGTTTAGGTATTCAAGCATTTCAACCTAAGCTTATTGAAGGTAAAGCTATTCAGTTACATCCACTTGCATGTTCTGCGTTTAACGCCGATTTTGACGGTGACCAGATGGCTGTTCACGTACCCTTAAGTAATGCAGCAGTACTAGAAGCTCAAATTTTAATGCTAGCTTCTCATAATATTCTTAACCCTGCTAATGGTGCTCCAATTGCTGTACCTTCTCAGGACATGGTTTTGGGTCTTTATTATATGACTAAAGAGCGTAAAACTGATAAGGATATTACAGTAAAAGGTGAAGGTCTAAGTTTCTACGGAACTGAAGAAGTTCTTATTGCATATAATGAAGAGAAAATTGATCTTCATGCTAGTATTAAAGTAAAAATTGTTGATCCTGATGGTACAGGTGATAAATCTATTATTAAATCAGTATCAACTACTGTTGGTAGAGTTTTGTTTAATCAAGTTGTACCTGCAGAATATGGTTATATAAATGAGCTTTTAACAAAGAAATCTCTTAGAGATATTATTGGATTATTATTGAAGAAAGTAGGAAATCAAAAGACTGCTAAATTTCTTGATGATATGAAGAATCTTGGTTATCGTATGGCTTATGTTGGTGGTCTATCATTTAACTTGGGAGATGTTATGATTCCTGAAGTTAAGGAAGAAATGATTGCTAAAGCTAATGAAGAAGTTAATGAGGTTACTAATAATTATGAAATGGGTTTCATTACTAATAATGAACGATATAATCAGATTATTGATATTTGGACTCATACTAATTCTAGACTTACTCAAACATTGATGAATAATATTTCAACAGATAGACAAGGTTTTAACTCTGTTTATATGATGTTGGACTCTGGTGCGAGGGGTTCTAAGGAACAAATTCGCCAGTTATCGGGTATGAGGGGTTTGATGGCTAAGCCACAAAAATCTGGAGCTTCTGGAGCTGAAATTATTGAAAATCCAATTCTTTCTAACTTTAAGGAAGGTCTATCTGTTCTTGAGTATTTTATCTCTACTCACGGTGCTCGTAAAGGTCTTGCCGATACTGCACTTAAAACAGCCGATGCGGGTTACTTAACTCGTCGTTTGGTTGATGTTGCACAAGATGTGATTATTTCTGAGCGTGATTGTGGTACTCTTCGTGGTCTTGTTGTTACTGCATTGAAGCGTAATGAAGAAGTTGTAGAGTCATTATTCGATAGAATACTTGGTCGTACATGTCTACATGATATCTATAATCCATTAACAAATGAGTTATTAGCATCTTCTGGAGATGAATTGTCTGAAGAAAAAGCTAAGGCTATTGATGAATCACCAGTAGAGCAAGTGGAAATACGTTCAGTATTAACTTGTGAATCTAAGAAAGGTGTTTGTGCTAAGTGTTATGGACGTAACCTTGCAACTGGTAGAATGGTTCAAAAAGGAGAGGCTGTTGGAGTTATTGCTGCTCAGTCAATTGGAGAGCCTGGTACTCAGTTAACATTGCGTACATTCCACGTTGGAGGTACAGCTTCTAATGTTGCTATTTCTTCTAGCATTGTTGCTAAGAATAAAGGTCGCATTGAGATGGATGAACTTCGTTATGTAGATTATACAAATGCAGAAGGTGATACTTATAAAATTGTTGTAGGTCGTTCTGCTGAGATGCGTGTAATTGATGAGAAAACAGGAATTGTTCTTGCTACTCACCATATTCCATATGCATCAAATCTATATTTTAGTGATGGTGATAAGCTTAAGAAAGGTGACTTAATCTGTGATTGGGATCCGTATAATGCTCAAATCATTACTGAAGTTAGTGGTAATATAGTTTATGAAAACATTATTGAAGGACAAACATATAGAATTGAATCTAACGATCAAACTGGTTATCAAGAGAAGGTAATTATAGAGAATCGTTTGAAATCAAAGAACCCAATTATCAAGATTGTTGATAAGAAAGGTGTCGTTCTTAAGCAATATGATATTCCTGTATATGCTAGAATTGTAGTTAATGAGGATGACTCTATCAATGCTGGCGAAGTAATTGTAAAATTACCTAGAGCTATTGGTAAGTCTGGTGATATCACTGGAGGTCTTCCACGTGTAACAGAATTGTTTGAAGCAAGAAATCCTTCTGATCCTGCAGTGGTATCAGAGATTGATGGTATTGTTTCTTTTGGTCCTAAATTGAAGAGAGGTAACCGTGAGGTTATTATTACTTCTAAAACTGGAGAAGAAAAGAAATACCTAATTGCTACTTCAAAGCAGATTCTTGCACAGGAGAATGACTATGTTAAGTCTGGAACTTCTTTATCAGAGGGAGCTATGACTCCTGCTAGTATTCTTGCAATTAAAGGACCTACTAAGGTTCAAGAGTATATTGTAAATGAGGTACAGGAAGTATATCGACTACAGGGTGTGAAGATTAATGATAAGCACTTTGAAGTTATTGTACGTCAGATGATGCGTAAAGTTGAAATAGTTGATCCAGGTGATACTAAATTCTTGGAGAATGAGATAGTTAATAAGATTGACTTTAATGAGGAGAATGACGAGATTTTCGGTAAAAGAGTTATTGAAGATATTGGAGATTCTGAAACATTAAAAGCAGGTCAGATTATTAGCGCAAGAAAGCTTCGTGATGAAAATTCAAGCTTGAAGCGTCGTGATATGAAGCCTGTTGTTAGTAGAGAAGCTAGAGCTGCCACTGCAAATCAGATTTTGCAAGGTATTACTAAAGCATCACTTCAAACTAAGAGTTTTATTTCTGCAGCATCATTCCAGGAAACTACTAAGGTATTAACAGATGCAGCATTAAATGCTAAACGTGATACATTATTAGGTCTTAAAGAAAACGTAATTGTTGGACATAAGATTCCTGCAGGAACAGGTTTGCGTGAATATGATAAACTTATTGTAAGTAATAAAGCTGAATTCGAGGCATTGCAATCTGCAACTATTGGAGATATGAGCAACGAAGAGGAGCTTATTATTGAATAGTAAAAATATATTTAACTTAAAGAAAAGGTGCTTCGGTGCCTTTTCTTTTTTATACTAATTTATATGGAAAACAATAATCAAAACAAACAGGGAGAGATTAATATTGAATTGTCAGAAGAAGTTGCTGATGGAGTATATTCTAATCTTGCAATAATTACTCATTCTAATTCAGAATTTATAGTTGATTTTATTAGAATGATGCCTGGTGTACCTAAGGCTAAAGTTAAGTCAAGAGTAATATTAACACCTCAACATGCAAAGAGACTTATGCGTGCTCTTATTGATAATGTTAGAAAGTTTGAAAGCCTAAATGGTGAGATAAAAGACGATGACAAAGGCATGTCTTTACCAATGAATTTTGGTCCTAATGCTCAAGCTTAAGCAAGCTTGAGTTCTACAGTTCCATTATCAAGTGATTCGTAAATAGAATTCTTACTAATAAATTCTGGGACAATTATCTTCATCTCTTTAACAATTTTAAGGTTGTCTTGACAATCGAAAAGTGAGATGAGGTATTCTATTTTCTTATTTACAGTTTTATAATCAGAAGGTCTAACTTTAGCTATCATTATCTTATGATGAGTAGTAGGAAGTGTGTTTTCTTCTGTAGCAAGAAGCTCTTCGTAAAGCTTCTCTCCAGGTCTTAATCCAGTATAAACGATTTGAATATCCTTTCCTACTTCAAGCCCTGAAAGTCTAATCATTTTTTTAGCTAGATCAAGTATTTTAACAGATTTGCCCATATTAAACACAAATATTTCTCCACCATTACCTCTATTTCCAGCTTCTAGTACTAACTGACAAGCCTCAGGAATAGTCATAAAATATCGTGTAATTTCTGCATGAGTAAGTGTTAGAGGCCCTCCCTCTTGTATTTGCTTTGTGAATAAAGGAATAACAGAACCATTTGAACCTAATACATTACCAAATCGCGTAGTGATATAATTTGTTGCTCCTGTATTGTTAAGCGATTGAACATACATTTCTGCAATTCTTTTACTTGCACCCATTACATTAGTTGGATTAACAGCCTTATCCGTAGATATCATAATGAATTTTTCAGCTTTAAATTCATTTGCAAGATCTGCCATTGTCTTAGTACCATGAACATTAGCCATTACAGCTTCACTTGGGTTATTTTCCATTAGTGGCACATGCTTGTATGCTGCAGCATGGTAAATAATATGAGGAGTATATTCTTCAAAAGCTTTTCGCATTCTACCTTCATTTCTAACATCTCCAATAATAAATTCTACATTATTAATCTTAGAGTTCCCAAATTCTAATTCTAGGTGATACAATGGTGTTTCAGCAGAATCAATAACAACAATTCTTTTTGGCTGAAATTTTGACACTTGACGAACTATTTCGCTACCAATAGAACCTGCTCCTCCAGTTATCCAAATGGTCTTTCCATTTATTTCTTTTGCAATATTTTGTCTGTCAAGTTTTATTTCATCTCTTTCTAGTAGCTCTAGAATATTAATATTCTTTATCTGATTAACACTAAGTTCTCCATTAATCCACTTTTGGAAAGGAGGAACATACTGAACCCTTGTTTTGTGTTTTAAACATGTTTCTGTAATTTCATTCTTTCGTTCAATACTTAAACCTTGAGCAGAAATAATTACATTACTTATTTCTTGTTGTTCTAATATAGTACTTAATTCAGTAGGTGGATATATTCTTACATTGTCAATAGTTTTACCTTGCTTTCTTTTATTATCATCAATAAATGCAACAACTTTTACAGATTCACCAAAATTTTGTTTTAATGCAGATAGCGTAACTATCGCTCCTTCTCCTGCTCCAAAAATAACTACGTTTTTTGTTGCTTTACTTGTTGGAGATTTGAGTTCCCAATATGTAGTCTTCACCAAAAGCCTAAAAGCAATAAGTCCCATTGCTGAGGTTACAAATTCAATTACAAGTATTGCTCTTGGAACTAGAACTCTTGCCTCCATATAATAATATAGATAATCAATAATTGAAAGTACCGCACTACCAGATAATAGAATTAGTATTATCCTTGTTACATCTTGTGTCTCAGTATATTGTATAATTCCTGAAAATGACTTAGTTGTAACAAAACTAATAATTCTAACTGCTAAAAAGATTGAAAGAGAAATTGGTAAAAGCTCTAGTTCACTTGCGGGTATAGAAAAGTTAAATCTTAATAGATATGACACCATTACAGCGAACATAATGATAATAATATCAATAAATAATATTAAAACCCTAGGTAAACTTCTGTTCATATTTGGCATTACTGTTATTTTTAATTCATGACAAAACTAAGAAAAATAACTGAATTGAATAATCTCTTTATTAGTATTTGTGATGTATTGTAATGATATGAGGCAATATTTTAGTATGCAACAATTTAAAATCATAAATATTTTTTGTGAAATATTTCAAAACACACTTTATAAAGAATTATATTAATATAAATTCATGTACTTTTGCAAGAAGTATTATAAACTAAATGAACCAAATAGATTAGTTTAATAATTTTGAGATCTTTATTATTGGCTCTTTGTATCTCTCATATAATATAATTTAACTGATGAAGAATACTATATTTTTAGAAAAGCACGAAAAAATGGGTGCTAAGATTGTTCCATTTGCAGGTTTCAATATGCCAGTTACTTTTGAAGGTATAAACATAGAGCACGAAACTGTTAGAAAAGCTGTAGGTGTATTTGATGTTTCTCATATGGGAGAGTTTTGGGTTAGAGGTCCTAAGGCTTTTGAGTTTGTTCAAAAAGTAACTTCTAATAATGTTGCTGATTTGTATGATGGTAAAGTTCAATACTCATGTTTCCCTAATAATGATGGAGGAATCGTTGATGATCTTTTAGTATATCGTTTTGGAGAAGAGGAGTATTTATTAGTTGTAAATGCATCTAATATTGAAAAAGATTGGGATTGGTGTAATGCTAATAATACCATGGGTGCAGATCTTACAAATGCATCAGATGAAACATCTCAATTGGCCATTCAAGGTCCTCTTGCTTTAAAAGTAATGCAAAAAATAGTAGATGTTCCTGTTGAGAATATGGAGTATTATACTTTTAAGATTGTAAATGTTGCAGGAGTAGGTGAGATACTTTTCTCTACAACTGGTTATACAGGTTCAGGAGGATGTGAAATCTATTTGAAAAATAATGCAGATGCTTTAAAAGTGTTTGATGCTATATTTGAAGCTGGTGCTGAATTTGGAATTAAGCCAATAGGCTTAGGTGCTCGTGATACTTTGCGCCTTGAAAGTGGATTCTGCTTGTATGGTAACGATATTAATGATACTACTTCTCCAATTGAAGCTGGTCTTGGTTGGATTACTAAGTTTGTGGAAGGTAATGATTTTGTAAATCGTAAACATCACGAAGCCATAAAAGCTACAGGTCCTTCAAAAAGGCTTAAAGGATTTAAAATGATTGATAAAGGTATTCCTAGACATGATTATGAAGTGTGCGATGCTAATGATAAGGTTATAGGAGTTGTAACTTCTGGAACAATGTCGCCAATGTTGCATGAAGGAATAGGAATGGCTTATGTTGATTCAAATAATTATAAGCTTGGAACAGAAATATTTATTAGGGTTCGTAAGAAAATGCTTAAAGCTGAAATAGTAAGAATCCCTTTTTATAAAGGATAATATAAATTTACATTTACTTTGGGAGCCTCTCTAATTATAGAAAGGCTTTCTTTGTTTATAAAAACTCCCTATTTCTCATAATGCATATAATTGTATATTTGCATAGATTAATAGCACTAACATATATAAATGCGAAATTTTATTCTAATTAGTATTCTCTTTATTTTGTTTTCTTTTTCATTGATTGTGAATGCAAATTATGATGAGAAAATTTATTCTATACCTGATAGTAGTCAAGTTGATTTGTTAGTTAATAAAGCTAATAAGTATAGATTTTCTAATCCAGATTCTGCTTTATTGCTAATTGATGATGCAATTAAGTTATCAAGGAATTCAGGTCTTAATAAGAGGTATGTTAGTTCATATAGAACTAAGGGAGTATTATATATTTTAAGCGGAAAGTTAGATAAAGCTATTCAAGTTTATGATACCGCTATTGTACTGGCTGAAAAGTACGAGTTTAATGATATTTTAATAAAAATTTATATTAACCTAGGTATTGTATATACTCAAAAAGGTGAATATGACGAAGCTTATAAATATTATTCAAGAGTATTGAATGATTTTGAAATTAGTTTAACTCAAAAGTCAGTCCTATATAATAATATGGGGTTAATGTATTCTGCTAAAGGAGATTACCTAGAGTCAATGGAATGCCATCAAAAAGCATTAGCTAACAGAGAGTTGATACATGATTCACTTGGAGCGGCTTCGTCAAAAATGAATATTGCAAATATTCATTTTTATCAAAAGAATTATTCTAAAGCAATTACTTATTATAAAAATGCAGCTAGTGTGTTTGATAAGAAGCATTATTCGTATGGTAGTGGACAGTGTTACCATAATCTAGGTACAATTTATGAGAAAATAGATAGCTTGGAGAAGGCAGAGTTTTTTCTTAGAAAGGCGCTCAATCTTGAATCAGCTAAGACTAATAGAGGAAGAGCTAAAACTTTAAATATGCTAGGACTAGTAAGTATGAAAGAAAAGAAGTTTTCTGAAGCTGAAGAGTTTTTTATTGAATCCTTAAATATTAGAAGGAAAGTAAAATCAAAATCTCAAATAATTCCTACTTTGAATAATTTGGCTGATTTGTATAATCAAATGGGAATGCCAAATAAAGCAAATAAATATAATATTGAAGCAATAAAATTAAGTAAGGAAACAGGTTCTAGAGAATATGAAAAAGATGCTTATTTTACTTATTCTCAATCATTGGAAATGAATAATGATTATAAGAATGCATTGTTTTATTATAAAGAATATTCTGAACTGAAAGATTCTCTTTCTGATACTGAGAAGTTTAATCAAATACAAGAGTTAGAGATAAAGTATAATAGCGCCTTACAAGAGCGTAAACTTGAGAAGCAGAATGCTGAACTAATACAAAAAGATTTAGAGGCAATTAAAAAGGATGCAATTATTAAAAAGGAGCAAGTTAAAAAGTATGCTATCGGTAGTATTGCCATTCTTATACTTGCTATTTTATTATTAGAGCTAAGAAGTGTTCGAATTAAGAGAAAATCTGCTTTACTATTAGTTGAGAAAAAGGAGGAGCTTAGTAATCAGAAGATTGCAGAATTAATCAAAAAGCATCAATTAGAGTCAGTAAAGAACTCACTGAATGCACAGGAAAAGGAACGAAATAGAATTGCACAAGAGCTTCATGATGGAATAGGAGGTTCTTTAGCAGCAATTAAACTGTATGTTGATTCTTTAAGAAAGACTTACCAAATAGATGAACTTAATCTGGTGCATGATAATATTAATAATACATACGAAGAGGTTAGAACCTTATCGCATAATCTGACTCCTCCTGAATTTGAGTTTGATTCAATTACTGATATTGTAAAAGCGTATATAAATCAAATTTCGGCTCATTCTAAAATGGAGATTATATTGTCTGCAATTCCTCAAACAGGGTGGAATGATCTAGATGAGAGTGTGCAGATTAATATATATAGAGTTGCCCAAGAACTGATAAATAATATACTTAAGCATGCTAAAGCTTCACGCATAGAGTTTAATCTTGAATTGATTGAGGGTGTTATTTATATTTTGGTGAGAGATAATGGCGTTGGATTTGACACGAGTAAGAAAATGAATGGTATTGGACTCAAAAACATTCAGAGTAGGGTAAAGGAGTTTAATGGAGAGTTTAGTATTAAGTCGGAAATAGGTAAAGGTACTATTGTTACTATTAAGATTCCTGATCCAAGTAAAGTGTAATATTTAGAAAAAAGAATTATGAATGATGAATTCTATTATTTAGGAAAAATTACAAAATTATTTAGTTTTAAAGGTGAATTAGTTTTTTTCTTTGATGTTGATGATGTGTCAGAATACTATGATATCCAAAATGTTTTTATAGAAATCCAGAATGATATTATTCCATTCTTTATTGAAAGAATTAACTTCAAAAATAATAATGCTATTGTTAAACTTCAAGATATAGACTCAGAATCTGATGCGAAACGAATGGTTAATTCTAAATTATATATGCCAATTTCAAGTTTGCCTAAACTAGAAGGAAATAAGTTTTATTACCATGAGGTTATTGGGTTTGAAGTGTTTGATGTTAATGAAGGAAGAGTGGGTATAATAGAATCTATTAATGATCAGGCTGCTCAAGCTTTATTTGAAATAAAAGAAGGATATACAGAGATTCTATTGCCGATAGTAGATGATTTTATAAATGAGATTGATAGAAAGAATAAAAAAGTAATAGTTACTTTTCCTGAAGGCTTACTAGATATATATAAAGAGAAAGAAGAAGACTAATGTCATTTAAGTTTAAGGAGTTTAGTATTATTGATAATAATACACCTATGAAAGTGGGAGTTGATGCAGTTTTATTAGGCTCTTGGATTGATGTTCCTGATAATATAAGTATACTAGATGTTGGGAGTGGAAGTGGAATAATAGCTTTAATGTTAGCTCAGAGATATTCTAAGTCTTCAATTACTGCATTAGAGATTAACGAAAGCTCATATAAAGATCTTAAAGAGAATATTAATAATACTCCTTGGCAAAATAGAATTAAAGTATTAAATGTTGATTTTAATAATTGGCCTTGCGATAAAAAATATGACTTAATTATCTCAAATCCTCCTTTTTTTGAGGTTGCAAATAATATGAATGATGGTCGAAGAGTAGCGCGTCAATCGGCATCATTAAGTCCGAGTCAACTATGCAATATCTCAAAAGGATTATTAAATCCAAATTCTTCTTTAGTAGTTATTTTCCCTTTTTTACAAAGAGGTGAGTTCATTAAAGCAGCATTTCAGAACGGCTTCTATATTTTTCAAGAATTGAAAATAAAAGATAATGCTGCATCAGAGTTTAAACGCAGTATACTATTCTTTAAAAATGTTAAGATGTTACCTTTTGAGCAAAAGGAATTAATTCTAAAGAATGAAGATGGTAGTTTCTCAAAAGACTTTATGAAGCTTACAAAACATTTCTATTTATCTTAGTAGAACCATTTTATCGCTCATTTCCTTGTAGGTTCCGTCTGTATTTTCAATTCGTACTTTGTAAATATAGATACCTTTAGATAATGATTTTCCAGAATTACTGTTACCATCCCAAACTAATTGATTAGGACCAACTCTATATCCACTTGCATTTACAGTGGCATTAAGCTCCCTAACAAATCGTCCATTAATATCAAATATTTGAACTTGCACATCTAGGAAATCACAAGCTTGATTATGTTCAAAAATAATTGATGTAGTATTATAAAAAGGATTTGGGGCATTCATTAAATTATCTAGTATCATTTCCTGATTTGTGCCAACAATAAATTCAATATAAGCTTCGGCAGAATTATTATAAACATCCCATACTTTCATGCTAAGTGTATGAGTGCCATCCTCTAGATTACTAAAAGGAAAACTAACTGCACCACGTTTGTAATCCCCTAGATTAGCTTGGTAAAAATCGTTTAGAATAATTGGCTGAGTGCTGTTTTCATCAAGAATAGCAGTAATATCATGGCCTATACCATTCCCAATTGTATTCATTCCGTGTTCGTCGAAAAGATATGCAAGTAATTTAGGATTCTCATCGGTTATTCCACCGCTAACAAATTGACTATCATTAATAAATAATCTAATTTCTGGTCCAGATATATCAATATCAGCATTAGAATAGGAACCTCCAATATCAAATAAGTTGTTGTAGCCATTTGCGTCAATTGTATCGTTTGTAGAATAATAAGATATTTTACCAGCTCCATAATTATATGATATGTCCTTTGGTACTACAAATGTAAAGTTGAATTTTCCATCTTTAACTATTGTTTTACCTTTATAAATAATATTCTTTTGTAGTTTGAATTTAAAATTTGGAATGTCTCCATCATTATTAAGAGTAGAAAAAATTTGTGATTTATCATATATAGTTGGATAAACAATACCATTATATGAGGTATTTATTTGACCATTATGTTGAACTTCACCTTCAATTGTAACTGTTTGTAATGCTTTTAATGTGTCAATATTAGTGTTAGTATTAACATCAATAATAGAATTGGTTACAATATTTTCAATTGGAATTGCTAAACAAAGAGCAGGATCTCCAAGTAGAACAAAATTTCTATTCTGACTTACCGAGCCAGCACCTACTTTTGATATTTTGATTAAATCACCAAGAGAAGGATATTTCCCATTTTCTTTTTTAAGAATATTTCGATAGAGAACTTTGCTTAGGTTAAAGTTACTTGTAGAAAATGCAACCCGAGAAGTTGTAAGTAGTCCAATACCACCACCATTAGGATTTAGTATTACAAGCTCTCCAGCTGATACTCTGCCTGGATCGTCATATCTACTAAATTCGCAAGTTGCAGTTACAAATAGAGGCATATTATTGTAATTTGTCCACGCATTAATGTCTGTGACTTCAAGGACAGACTCATGAGCCCAACCTTCTTCTCCGCCATGGCCCGTGTAATTAATTACTAAAGCACCTTTCTCTACTCTTTGATTTATTGCTTGATTTACTTCAGGATATCTTTGTCCTCCAGGTGTAATAATTTGAGGATATGCATCAAATAAAATTTTGTCAATATTATAATCAGGATAGTTATCACCTATATAATCAGCCAAATAATTAGCCTGTCTCATATGAATATCATCATCTTTATTATCGCCATCATCGCCTATAAAGCAGAATATATTGCGCCAATCGGCCATTGCTGCTATACCCGAACTTCCATTAGCACAGCTTGTACTACTTAATTTTGAAGAGGCTTTGGGCTTAATATATCTTTTTATTTTGCTAATCATAGTATTGGCTTCTGCAGTAGTTGTTATAGGGAATCTACCAATGCCGATATCAAGGTCTCCCGACGCTCCAGAACCTTCGTTATTGTCAAGAAGACCATAATAATCATCAGTACAATAAGAGCCTGTAGGAGCCAATGAGTTGGATGATTCAAAAGTTGGAACAAGATTAGTATTATTAGGAATTCGGTTTTTGTAATCGTAGGATGCATCTCCAAATAATAATAAATAGCGAGGTTTCTTGTCATCATCACCATTTGCTTTATCATAGAGCATTTTCATAAAATCTCTAATTGCAGTTATATCAGTAGCTCCACTGGAAAACTCATTATAAATTTCATTAGTAGTTGTTGTAAAAACCCGAAGATTACTATTCTCTCTATGAAATTCTGCTAAATCTTCAGCCTGAGATTTAAATTTTGTATTATAAAGAATAACATAATCTATATTTTCAAGTTTGTGCAAATTTTGATTGTCTACTTTTCCAACTAGTAATGGAGAATAATATGAACCATAGTGTGCTATAAATGTTTTAAGACTATCAGAACTACATATAAATTTAAGAGTATTACTATTTATACTACTTTGAATTATTATTGGGTTTAGATGGTTGCTAATTTCCCATATTTCTATGTTGTTATTAGCATTCTCAAGAGTATATTCAGTTGTATTTCCAATGCCTACTGATTCTGTATTTCTAAAAATCATTTGTCCACCAGACATTGTTAGATGTCTATGTGCACTCACTTCTATATAGTTGAGCCATGCTTGTGAACTAGAGTTAGGCTTGCTATAAGCATATTTTACGTTTATATTTGGATTGTTGGTTTTCAGGCTAAGTGTATCATCAATTATACTAGCATAAGGGGCTAAATAATGGCTGCTAACAGGTCCAAAAACAAAAGCTCGTTCCTTGGAATTAACTCTACAAAGCATTGTGCTTGCTAATGTAGAACGAGCAATCATATTTGTTCTTACCACAACTGGAAACTGATTGTCAATATTTGGAAATAAAAAGTTGAATTTATATATATTTACTACATCAAATTGTTCACCATACCATTGTTTACCCGTTTTAATTAAATTTAAAGAGTCATTCTCATGATACTTATAATCAGTAAATGTATTTACGAAAGTATTCGGAGTAGAATAGGTATTAGTATCATTATCTATTCTTTTACCAACCCCATCTAATAAAGTGATAAAATAGTATGAATAATCATCATAAATATTTTTACGGTGTACAAATCTGTTAAGTGCAGGTTGATAGTACCAACTTTGAGGTCCCTTGCCATAAAAAAGAATATAGTCGTCTGCATCAAAAAAACCATCTCCATTTAAATCAAATACTTTAATGGGATTCTCTTCTAAATCATCTGATCTGCTAATACTGTTTGATTCAGGTAACATCCCTCCACCATTTCCATAAACCCGAATCTTATTAATATCAAGGTTAGAAAGGGAGAATCCCATAGTTTGAAAATCAACACCACTTAGTTTGTATATTCCATCTCTATATATTTTTACTTTATACCAATTTCCTGAAGCTAAAACTGAATTTGCAGCATAGACTCTTCCTTTTGAACTTACTATATCATTTTCAATAGGGCTGTTACTCGCCATGTTGATATCATATTTCATATTATTTAAAGCATTAGCGTATATGCTTGATATTGTAAATATAGAGAAGAATATAATAGTAAGTATTTGATTATATTTCATAATTTGGTATTGATATGTTGTGCAAATGGATAGTTAAGTAATAAATTATTAACAGTAATACTCTTACATTAATAAGGTCAAACAAATTATCTTTAGCAAATTAACTCATTTTTTATTTTATTATTGTTTTTATTAATTAAAAATTATTTGAAGAAATGCAACGTAATTTCATATTTCTTGTCATATCTTTTAGAAATGCACAGAATGTGTTATTGTCGTTTAGGTAATTTACTAAAAATCTAATTCTTACGAAAACTTCTATCAATTAGTTTTGTTTTGATGTAACAAAAGTTGATTGTTTAGAGTATAGTAGTTTGCTAAACTATGTTAGCATAGAGCGTTAATTTGTGTATTGTATGTTAAAATAATTTGTAATATTGTGTCTTGAAATATTTAAGTATGACTATTAAGAAGCAAAGGCCATATATAATTGTATTGTTAATTTTGTTTATTTCATTGGGAATAAGGGCACAAGATGCTCAGTTCTCACAGTTTTATGCAAATCCATTATATCTAAACCCTGCATTTGCGGGTTCTAAGGTATGCCCTAGATTAATAATGAATTATAGAAATCAATGGCCAGCTATTCCTGGATCCTATGTAACGTATAATGCAAGTTTTGATATGCATTTTGATGGTATTGGAGGGGGATTAGGTTTACTTTTTACTTCAGATAGGGCTGGTCAAGGGGTTTTAACTACACAAACCATATCCCTTATTTATTCAGTTAGAATTAAAGTTTCAAAGCATTGGGCGATTAAAGCAGGTATGCAAGCAAGTTTTTTTCAAAAACATTTAGATTGGGATAAGCTTACTTTTGGAGATCAAATAGATTCAAAATGGGGTTTTTCTAATGTAACAGCTGAGAAGAGACCATCTAACGGTGAATATAATAAAATGGCTCCTGATTTTTCAGGTGGTATCCTATTATATAATGAAAGGTTCTTTGGAGGAGTTGCTGTTCATCACTTGGTGCCAGTTGATGTTGGTTTTAGTGCAGAAAGTTTTCTTCCTATGAAGATTACAGGTCATTTAGGTTATCAGATTCCTTTAACTAAAGGAAGGCAAAGACCTGGAGATCCTACAATAAGTCCTAATTTTGTGTATATGCAACAAGGACCATTCCATCAGTTTAACTATGGAGCTTACTTTAAAAAAGCGCCAATGATTTTTGGAATTTGGTATAGGCATTTCTTGGAAGGATCTGATGCAATTATATTACAAGCTGGTTTTGAGTACGATAAGTTTAAATTTGGTTATAGTTACGATATTACAATTTCAGAATTATCAACATCTTCAGGTGGAGCTCACGAGTTCTCTTTTGCACTAGATTTCAATTGTCCGGTAAAAAGAAGACGTATGCGTGAAATAAGTTGCCCTGCTTTTTAGTTATAGTATTATACAAATCTTTATAAGTTATGATAAAGCGAAGAAATATATTTAATTTGGGAATGCTGTTTATATTAGCATTGTTTTTTACTTCTTGTGGAAAAGAACAATCTCCAACTACTGGTTGGGAATATAATAACCCAAAGAATGGTGGATTTGAAGTTACACCTTACGAAGAACAAGAAACTGGTCCTGGTTTAGTACTAATAGAAGGTGGTACTTTCGTTAAAGGACGTACTGAGCAAGATGTGTTTTTTGATTGGAATAATCAGCCTCGTAGAACTACGGTTCCTTCTTTTTATATGGATATGACAGAAGTTCGTAATATTGACTATTTGGAATATTTAAATTGGTTGAAGCATGTTTTTTCTGATGAGAATCCTAGAATTGTACAGAAAGCACTTCCTGACACTTTAGTTTGGAGATCTAAACTTGCATATAACGAGCCTTATGTTGACTTATATTTCAGACATCCTGCTTATCGCGATTATCCTGTTGTTGGAGTTAATTGGTTACAAGCTAGAGATTATTGCTCTTGGAGAACTGATAGAGTAAATGAGTATATTTTGGTTGAATTTGGTGTTTTAAATTATCAAGAAACTCCAACTTCTGATAACCATTTTAATACTGATGCTTATATGACTCCTGGTATTACAGGTATAGGTGAGGAAAGTGAGCACCAATTAGTTGATATTTCACCTAATAGTAGTGGATATAGAAGAGCAAGAATGGAAGATGGTATTCTTTTACCTAAGTATAGGCTGCCAACTGAATCAGAGTGGGAATATGCTGCTCTTGGATTAATAGGTAATACAATGTACGAAAGAATAGTAGAAAGACGTTTGTATCCTTGGAATGGTCATATTACTAGAACTGACGAATCAAGTAATTATGGTGATATGGTTGCTAACTTCCGAAGAGGACGTGGTGACTATATGGGTGTTGCTGGTAACCTTAATGATGCTGCTTCAATTTCTGCACCTGTTTATGCATATTGGCCTAACGATTACGGTTTGTATAATATGGCTGGTAATGTTGCTGAATGGGTAATGGATGTATATCGTCCTCTTACTGATGAAGATATGGATGATTATAATTCCTTCCGTGGTAACGTTTATAAAACATTTGTACGTGATAATACTGGTGCAATTGCTGATAAATTGTATAATACTATATACGATTATAAGGGTATACTTAATTGGTTAGAGAATGAAGATAGAACCGGATTCTTTGATAACTTAAGTTATGAATTGAATGGTGATGAGGAAAAACTTAAAGCTGATTTAACGACTAGTCTTGAAGCTATTATTAAATTGAATGAAGATAGAAAATACGAAGAAGCTGCAGAGTCAATGACAGAGATGCTTGAGGATAAATTATATGGCAACCCTTCTGAGTCGATTCAGATTGCAGCAGAAATTGCTAAAGGTATTTCTGATTTTATTATTGCGACCCCTGGTGAGTTAAGAACTAGAAATGTTACAATAGAGGAAAATTTAGAGAGAAGAAATTACAGAAAAGCTAATAATATTAATTATTTGGATGGTGATTTTGCTTCTAACTATAATAATAATGACAATCCATGGGGTGATTGGAGAGATGATGAAAATAAGAGTAGTAGTAAAATGTATGACTATAGTATAACATCAATGATTAATGATAATGCTAGAGTATATAAAGGTGGTTCATGGAAAGATGGTGCATATTGGTTAGGACCAGGTACTCGTAGATTCTTAGATGAGCGCCAATCTACTGATTACATTGGATTCCGTTGTGCTATGACAAGAGTTGGAAGCCCTATAGGAAACTATTAAAAGATATATGAATTTTATTAAAAGCCGATTAGTCGGCTTTTTTTATGCCTTAATGTAAAAAATTAAGATAAAATTAACATATAATAATTATTTTATTACCTTTGTGCAACCTATTATTGCAGATTGTTGTTTGAATAATAGTAATCAAATGTTAAAATAAAGTTAAAATCCATGAAGAAGGTGTTTTTGTTCTCGTTAATCCTGTCTTTTACTAGCCTTATGGCTCAGACATCTGGTGGGATTAAAGGGAAAATAATTGATTCTAAAACAGGGTCAGTAATTTCTAGTGTTGAGTTATTGTTATCACCTTCAAATAAAGGGACAATTAGTGATAATAATGGGGCTTATGAGATTGTTGGAATTCCTGCTGGTAATTATAAATTGAATATTAAACATATTGGTTATGTTAGTGTTGTCAAAAACATTACTATAGAACAAGGTAAAATCACGGAATTCGACATTAAAATTGATGTTGATATAAGAGAACTGTTAGCAGTTGATATTAGAGATGATAAAATCGAAAATCATGCATATTCAAAGGTTGTATTAAAAGAAGCTCAAATTGAACAAAAGCCAGTAAGGGATATTGCAGATTATATGAGAGAGATACCTAATGTGTCTGCAGTTCGTAAAGGTGGAGCTAATCTTGACCCTGTAATTAGAGGTTTTAAGTTTAGTCAATTAAATGTTCAAGTTGATAATGGGCTAATAATGGAAGGTGGTTGCCCTAATAGAATGGATCCAACTACTTCACATATTGAAGCTGGTGATATAGAAGCTATTGAAGTTGTAAAAGGCCCTTTTGCTTTAAGATATGGTCCTGTTATGGGAGGAGTAGTGAATTTATTAACTACCGAACCAAAGCCATTTGAGAATTTTCAAGTACATGTTAAAGGAAATATGGGTTACGAGAGTAATTGGAATGGACAAAGGCAACATGTTTCTGTTTATGGTGGTGGAAAAAAAGTATTTTTTAGTTTTTCTGGAAATAATGCTCAGTATGGAAACTATTCTGATGGTGATGGTAACTTAATTGCTTCAAGTTTTAATAAGTTTGGGTATAATGGTAAACTTGGTTTTGCTTTATCAAAGAATCATATAATTACCATGTCTTATTCTGAATTCTACGCAAGAAATGTTGAGTTTCCCGCATTATCAATGGATGAAAGGGCTGATAATACAAAACTTTATTCTTTAGATTATAAAGGACGTAATATCTCTAAAACTATTGAAACTATTGATATTAAAGCATATATGACAGATGTTGACCATACTATGGATAATTATTCTCGTGGAATAAGTGATACAGTTGCTACTGTTTCTCATTTAATTGCTAAAAGGATGGGTTATCGAGCTGAAGTTGGTATAAATACAGGAAAAAGTAGTCACCTTTTTATAGGAACTGATATGTTTCATATAGAAAAAGATGGCGATAGAGTTAAAACCATGCTTGGTCAATTTCCTGTGATGGGGAAAGTACCAGTAAAGATTGAGAATCTGTGGAATAATGCAGTAATCAATAATTATGGTATATATGGAGAGTATACTTTGAATAAGAATTTATGGGAATACGTTGTATCTACAAGGTTGGATTTTAACTCATCATATTCTGATTCTATCTCATTATTAAATAAGAATAAAGATGATATAATTGGAATTTCTGCTGATAGTACTATTTCATCATTTGTAAATTTCAGTTTTAGTGCAGGTGTAACAAGAAAGTTAAATGAGAATATGTCATTGGGGTTTTCAATAGGAAGAGGAGTAAGGAGTGCAGATATGAACGAAAGGTTTATTATTAATCTTCCTGTTGGTTTTGATAATTATGAGTATTTAGGAAATCCATTTATTAAACCTGAGGCAAATAATGAACTTGATTTGGTGTATAAATATAGGAATCAGAATATTGGAGGATTCGAAGTGTCAGTTTTTTACTCATTTGTCCAAGATTATATTGGAGGAGTTTATTTACCTCCATCAGTGCAAAAGCCATTAATGCAGAGTGTTTTAGGAGTTAAGAAATTTGAGAATATTGGTAATGCAAGTATGTATGGTTTTGAGTTTTCTTATGCAACTCCAAATCAGTATAAATGGAGAGCTTCATTAACAGCTGCATATACTGCAGGAACAATTGATGAGGTTGATGTATTAGTGTTTGACGCTAATGGTAAAGTAACAGGAAAGAACATTATAAATAATGATCCATTAGGTGAAATTCCTCCTTTAAATGTAAATTTAAATTTAAAATATGATTTCTTTGATGGAAAAATTGTTCCAAGTTTAAATTATAGGTTTTCTAGTTCGCAAAATAGAGTCTCTGTAGCAATGCAAGAGTTAACAACTCCTTCATTTTCATTACTTGACTTTAGTATGATGTATAAGCACAATCAATATCTCAGAGTAGTTGGTGGTGTAAATAACATTTTTAATGTTTCATATTATGAGCATTTAAATAGAAGAATTATTGGTACTAATACTAGGATTTATGAGCCAGGTAGAGTGTTTTACGTTAACTTAATATTTAATATTTAGTATTTTATTTTTAGGCAGAAGATTATGAAAAAGATATATTTTATTATAGTAATATTAGGAATAATAGCAAGCTCTTGTCAAAAAGAGGCAGATCCAAAAACTGTTGATTATATGATTACAGGTTTAGCAGATCCTTATTCTATTGTTTATTTAGATGCTGATGGTAATAGTGTTGCAGAAACAATTACGCCTGATGGATTAAGTAACAAGTGGGTAAAATCATTCTCTATGGAAGAAGGAACACATGTTTATCTTTATATTAAGTTTACTGAAGATATTAGTTCAAGTAAATTTAGTATGGGGATTATTATTGATGGAAAGTATTATAAACAAGCAAAACATTTTGATGAGGAATCAATTGTAGCAGGAACTTTAATATTTGAAGTAAAAAGATCTGGTATTGTACCATTTGAATAAATGTGATAGATTTAAGTGATGTTGTCATAGAATTAGTGTGATTCTATTGAAATTTGGTGAGTCACAATCGGCTCACCATTTTTTTGTATCCTGCAAAAGTATTCCGCATGCGTAACAATATTTTATCTATATTTACATTTGAATAAATTTCTAATAATTATTGTTATGGAAAATAATAAAATATGCCAAATGCTAGATATACAATATCCTGTAATTATGGCTCCTATGTTTTTAGTATCAACTGTTGAGATGATAGTGGAGGCATTAGAAAGTGGAATAACAGCAGCATTTCCTGCCATGAATTATCGTACAGATAATGATCTAAGAACAGCAATTGCTGAGATAAAGTCTAAGACAAATAAAAGTTTTGGTGTTAATTTGATAGTTAATAAGTCAAATCCAAAGTATCAACAACAATTGAATACTTGTGTTGAAATGGGAGTGGGGTTTTTTATTACTTCTTTAGGAAATCCAAAGGAAGTTATCCTTAAATCCAGAGAAAAGGGTATTAAAGTATTTTGTGATGTTACTAATTTGCAATTTGCCAATAAAGTTGTGGAACTTGGTGCAGATGCTATAATTGCAGTTAGTTCAGAAGCAGGTGGACATGCAGGAAATATTCCTACTAAAGAATTAATTACTGAATTAAAAGCGCATATTGATATACCCATAATATCTGCTGGCGGTATAGCTACCCATACCGATTATCTTGAGAAACTTGCTTTAGGAGTTGATGGGGTAAGTGTGGGCACAATTTTTATTGCTAGTAATGAGTGTAAAGTGTCTGATGATTATAAAAAAGCTTTAATAGAATATGGAGCAAAAGATGTTGTGCTCACTTCTAATTTGTCAGGTTCTCCACTAACTGTTATTAATACTCCTTATGTACAGAAGATTGGTATTGAAGCTAATTGGTTAAATAGGATGATGTATAAGCATAAGAAACTACGAAAATATTTGAAAATGATAATTGCCGTTAATGGAATGAGGAAGATAGAAAAAGCAGCTTTTGGTGCAAATTATAATACATATTTTGTTGCAGGACCATCCATTGAACATATACATGATATTAAGCCAATTAAAGATATTGTAAGAAGCTTAGTAGAAGGGTAGATATAAAAAGCTTAAATAAAAAAGCCGTTGAATTTAAGAATTCAACGGCTTTACTTTTGTGATTTTAGTGATACCTAGGCCATAACCTCGGTTACTCTTTCTGCAGCATCATTTAATGTTACTGCAGAGAATACTTTTAATCCACTCTTGTCTATTATGTCTTTACCTTCTTCAGCATTAGTACCTTGAAGACGAACAATAATAGGAACTTTAATATCACCTATATTTTTATAAGCTTGAACAATACCGTTTGCAACTCTATCGCAACGAACAATACCGCCAAAGATATTAACTAAAATAGCTTTTACATTTGGGTCTTGTAAAATGATACGGAAAGCTTGCTCAACACGTTCAGCATTTGCAGTACCTCCAACATCTAAGAAGTTAGCAGGATCTCCACCTGACATTTTAATAATATCCATTGTAGCCATTGCTAAACCTGCACCATTAACCATACAACCAACGTTACCGTCAAGTTTTACATAGTTAAGATCAAATTTACCAGCTTCAACTTCCATTGCATCCTCTTCATCAAAGTCACGCATTTCAGCGATATCTTTATGACGATATAAAGAATTATTATCGATAGCTACTTTTGCATCGGCAGCATAAATTAAATCATCTTTAGTTTTAGCAACAGGATTAATTTCAAATAATGAAGCATCAGAACCTTCATAAGCTCTGTAAAGAGCAGCAACAAATTTTGTCATCTCTTTAAAAGCTTTTCCACTAAGACCTAAATTAAAAGCAACTCTACGTGCTTGAAATGGCATAAGACCAACTTTAGGATCAATTAATTCTGTGAAAATATATTCAGGAGTTTCTTCTGCAACTTGTTCAATATTCATTCCTCCTCTTGGAGAATACATAATCATATTTTTACCACTATCGCGGTGCAACATTACACTCATATAATATTCAGCCATCTCTGATGGACCATCATAAAAAATGTTTTGTTCAATATAAATCTTTCTTACAAGTTTACCTTCAGCTTTAGTTTGAGGTGTTACTAAGTGCATTCCAAGAATATTTTCAGCATGCATTTTTACATCATCAAATGTTTTTGCAATTTTTACTCCTCCGCCTTTTCCACGTCCTCCAGCATGAACTTGAGCTTTTACTGCCCAAATTTCATAACCTGTTTCCTCTGTAAGTTTTTTTGCTGCTTCCACTGCCTCGTCAGCAGTATAAGCTAAGTAACCTTTTGGTACAGAAACACCATAAGATTTTAGAATTTGTTTACTTTGATATTCGTGTAAATTCATGTGTTTGTGAGTTTATATTTTATGAATTATGTTTTATAATAATGAAGTTTCAAAAGTAATGAAATTTTGCTTGTTTTTGGAGAAAATATTTTAAATACTACTTATTTGTTGAGTTGTTTATTTGTTGAGTTATTCGTTTTAATCTCAGCTAACCAAATAACCAAATAACCGAATAAACAAAATATAAAAGTTATTGTTATTTATGAATTTGCAAAAATCTAATATTCAACTTAAAGTAATTAGTATTTTCTAATATTTCACACCCTTTTTATATTTCCATCTTTTATGTGACCATAGCCAATTTTCGGGTTTCTTTTTAATAATGCTTTCGAGTATTTCAAAATATTTATCCGTAATCTCATGCTCAGCTGTTTCCTTGGGATTATCAAAAAGAGTTTGTGCTGTTATTTCATAATATCCTCTTTTTACTCTTTGAATGTCAATAAAAACTACAGCTAAATCAAGCATTTTAGATAGTTTTTCAGCGCCAATATGAACTGGTGTTTCCTGGTTTAAAAATGGAATCCAGTACTTAATTTTAGCATGATGAGGACTTTGATCTGCCATAAACATATATAATTTATCACCTTGTTTATGGTTTAGCATTACATTATAGGTTTCTTCCATAGGGTATAGAGTCATTCCAAACTTTTCCCGTGTGCGCACAATATATTTATCCATAACAGGATTCTCCATTTTCCCATATACAGCCCAGCATTCTTGGGGAACCCATAGAGGAGCCGTAACTCCATATTCCCAGTTAGTATAATGTCCCATTAACATCATTACACTCTTACCATTATCGTAATGTTTTTGGAACTCTTCAGTATTTACAAATTTAAATCTCTTTTTTATGGCTTTATCACTGATTGAAAACTCTTTTACTGTTTCAATCATTACGTCTGTAAGATTTCTAAAGAATTTCCTTGCTATGCCTTCAATCTCTTTGTCTGATTTCTCAGGAAAACTATTCTTAAGATTCTCAAAAACCACCTTTTTTCTGTATTTAAAAACATGGTACATTAAGAAGAATATTATATCCGAAATTCCATATAAAATCCAATGGGGTAGAAGTGAAATTAGATATATTAAGATTATGCCTATGAATGAGAATATTTTTGTCATGAATTGAACTAGGTTGATGTGTTAAATTATAAAAATGTTAATGTGTTTATATATATTCTTAATTTTCAATTACTAATTCTTAATTATTCTATCTAGTGTAATATCTTAAAAACTAGTTCTTTCATTAAATCTTGGTTATTTGAACTATTGTTTTTAACTCCTTTTGATTTTGCATCATATTCTCGTAAGTACCCAATTATTTTAATTATTTTACCATATGAATAGTTTCTTGAAGCATTTAATATATCATCTACAAAATATGGATTAATACCTAGATTTGATGCGATATTTCTTTTTGATTTGTCTTGAAGAGTATAAATAATTCCAAGGTTGACAAAGTAATTATAAAGTATTGGAATCACCATTACTAGTGGATGATTCTTTGGGTCAGAAGCAAAATAATTAATAATTTGATTTGATTTCATCACATCCTTTTTGCCAAGTGCTTTTTGAAGTTCAAAAACATTAAAATCTTTGGAGATACCAATTTTCTCTTGAACATCCTCAATGTCTATGGTTTTAGATTTGTCTCCATCAATTATTAACTTTTCTATTTCATTGGATATTTTAGACAAATCACTACCTAAGTATTCTGAAAGTATTAAACTTGCGGTAAGAGATATGTTGTAGCCCTTTGATTTAATATAAGAGTTTATCCATGGAGATATTTGATTGTCATAAAGCTTCTTCGATTCAAAAAGAACATGCGATTTTTTGATTCTTTGAACAACTTTTTTTCTGCCATCAACTTTCCCATATTTATGACAAAAAACAAGAATTGTTGAAGGTTGAGGGTTTTCTACATATGGGAGTAATTCATCAATTTTCTTAATATTTTGAGCTTCTTTCACAAGAATAACTTGGTGAGAAGCCATCATTGGAAAACGTTTTGCCATACTGATAATAGTTGGAATATCAGTTTCACGACCATATACTACTACTTGATTGAAGTCTTTTTCACCTTCATTTAGCACAGTATTGTCAATAG
>Ga0256827_10000289_pt1 | contig 30096 bp, 30 predicted proteins | sample CV84metaG_FD_185977 | JGI IMG/M metagenome (GOLD analysis project Ga0256827, IMG submission 185977) | Hydrothermal vent microbial communities from East Pacific Rise, Pacific Ocean - CV84 | ecosystem: Environmental > Aquatic > Marine > Hydrothermal vents | place: Pacific Ocean: East Pacific Rise...
TATAGCCTTGTGCAGAGAATGTTTCTATGAATCTATGCTTAAGCTTTTGTCTTAATCGTTTGACTAAACTTCGGATGGTATTGTCATTTATTTCTTGATCTGTCCAAATAGTGTTCTTGATCGTAGAAGTACTTACAATACTGTTTTTGTGTTTGATTAATAATTCTATGAGCATGTTCTCTTTTTTTGTAAGGTGCATAGGTGTTTGATCATAAAAGAGTATAGAGGCGTCAATATCGTAGCAGAACTCTTTATCTAGTATAAAATAATTCGGATCTGTTTTTTTTGGTTTATTCTCTTTTATAATTCTGTTCATCGCTATTTTTAAAGAGATATATTGCTCTTCTCTGTTAATAGGTTTTGCTAGATAAGCAACAGGGTCTATCTCTATAGCTCTATTAATATCATAATCATCTAAATGATCACAAAGAAAGATGATCTCTGTATTGGGATACGTTTGTTTAATAATAGCGGCAGTCTCTAACCCTCTTTTGCATCCTTCTATACAGATATCCATAATGATAACATTGACTTTTTTATCTTTAATCAGTGTTAAGATGCCTTCTCTATCTGCACAGGAATCAACAACAGTATAGCCCCATTGTGCTATTTCATTTTTTAATTCTTCAACTATGGTGTTTTCATCTTCTACGATCAGTATATTAATATCTTTCATAGGTTAAACCTTTTTAAAATGAATGAAATAGCTACGGAATATAACATATCAATAGATACTACCCAAAAGATAGTTATATCTCCATTTTGACACATATTTGACATATTATAGTGTTACAATAATTTAGAAGGAGTGCTAAAGTAGCCCTCTAAATTTAGAAGAAAAGGAGTAAATATGAAAAGAATTACACTATCTCTTATATCAGTTATTGTACTAAGTAGTACAGTGATTGCTGGTGGCAAAATATCTATACCGGAAAGTATACCGACAGTGGTGGAACCCCTAATAGATGAGAGTGCATTCTATGTAGGTTTAGGTGTGTCGAATATGAATCTACATGATGATTTTACGGATGAAGAATTCAGTGCTACAGGTATTATGTTGCAAGTAGGGTATCAAATCAATAAGTATTTTGCTGTTGAAGGTCGTTATACCAGAAATATCGGTGATGTTGAATATGACCATGGAAATACCAATAATCCTGATTATGATGATTATCCTACAGATTTCAGTAATATCGCTATATATCTTAAACCGATGTATCCTATAGATAAATTAAATATCTATGCATTACTTGGATATGGTCAAGTTGAGCTTACAAATATTCCTTTAGGTGGTACGGGTATCAGTGCAGATAGGGCAGAAAGTGGTTTCCAATGGGGACTAGGTGCATCTTATGATGTAACAGATGAGATTGCAGTATTTGTTGATTATGTTAAATTTTATGATGATACGGGATTTGACTATAGAGCTAGACAAGTAAATGTTGATTCTGATGCATGGACATTTGGTGTCTCTTATAAATTTTAAGATAATAAAAAGGAGAAAAAATGAAATGGAATAATAGAATAGTAATATTGTTAATGGGTTTATTTATGATATTCTCTTTATCTGCATGTAAGGGTAATGGTGATGAAGGTGCATATTCTCAGTATAATCTACTTGAAGAAGGAGCCGTATCTTCGGATGAAGAAGAAACGACAAACATTGCTCCTATAGCAAATGCAGGTAATGATCAAAATGTGTTATTGGGGAATTATGTCTATTCCGGTGGTACAAAAATAATTGCAGCAGTTGATGGTACGGTAGAGGCTAGTGTTAGTGTTGAATTGGATGGAAGTGGAAGTAGTGATGATGGCTTGATATCACCATTGACTTATGGATGGAAATTATTACGTTCCGGAACAAGTATCAAACCACAATTAGATAATAATGCGACAGTCAAACCAAAATTCACATTAACTTGTGAAACAGCATTTGAAGAAATAAGTGATTGTACGCATACCGATGAAAATGTAGTATGTGATTATCAATATGAGCTTACTGTATTTGATGGAGAGTTAAGTGCCAAAGATACGGTAACTGTTACAGCAACATATGATCGAAGTTGTTTCCCTGAGTAATATAGATATTTCTAGGTCATAAAGTGGCTTAGATAAATGATTTTAATATAAAATTTTCATCAAATGGTCTTTTGGGTACATAAAATAGTCATAAATGCGTAAAATATTATGTTACAATAATATTACCTAAAAATTACCTCTGGGATCGGGATGAAGGAAATGCGTATGTTATATTATGCCAAAATCATAATATTGTTTCTAGTGATTGGAGGCAGTACATCTCTTTATGCTTTGGAAAAAGAAAAAAGATATGATACTGAATCAGCGATGATCGTCTATGTAATTAACGGAGGAGGGACACTTACCGAGGAAACAAATCTTACGATCACAGGTAAGGGTAAATTACGTTTTAAAGATTGGGGTAAAGTAGAACTTTTTGAAGAAGCTGTGGAAGAGGTGACTTCCGGAGCATTGAATAATATAGAACATACGCAAATATGTAAAAAATTAAAACATGAAAAAAAGCTTGATGTTGATTTTGAAAATAAGAAGATATTAGAGAGACAGCTTCCTTCCGGTAAACAAAATAGTATTACAGAAGGTTTTGTCCAAAAAGGGCAAGAAGAGATATTGGGATACAAATGTGATATGTGGGAAAGAGAAGATACCCGTCAGTGTCTTTATAAGGGAATACCACTTCTTGTAGAGCATAGTACACTGGGACTCTACTATCAGAAAAAAGCTGTAAGGATTACTTTTGATATAAACAGCTCTTTAAATCAATGTACTATCCCAAGCTATCCGGTACAAAAATTTGCACTGTTTAAAACAAATATGAAAACAAAAAATAAAAAACTGCCTAAAACATTTTCAAAACGATTAATAGAAATCTCTAAAGCATTACATAAGAAGTTACAAGAGAGTCATATATTGGAGAAAGATATTACTTCCAAAGAAAAGAGAATATGGATTGAAAAATTGGGAAAAAATATTTTTCACAAACAAAAAAAGCTTTTACCTCAATTTTTATTTGGAATGAAAAAAACACGGGTTTGTCTACAGCAAGCAAGTAATTGGATAGATGCAAATAGTTGTTTGGAAGATATAGAACAGATTAAAGCACAATTGGTGAAAAATAAACATAATAATATCGAGTCTTGGAAAGGTGAAGAAAAACAGAAAATATTAGATACTTTTGATACAAATATCTCTCTACTTGAATCCAAGATGAAATGTATTAGAAGTGCTAAGAATATTACTGACCTCTCAAGTTGTATGAAGTAGTGAAATTTTATCGTATCTATGTTGAGATTACCAATGTATGTGGTTTGAGTTGTAGTTTTTGTCCGACAAAGGAGTTGCCTGTCAAACAGATGGATCTTGATTTTTTTGAGTCCATTATCCAACAGGCACAACACTATACCAAAGAGATAGCCTGCCATGTAGTAGGTGATCCGCTTACCCAGTCCAATTTGCATGAATATCTTGATATTATCCATAAGTATGGTTTAAAGGCAATGCTTACTACCAGCGGATATTTTTTAAAAAAGCATACATTTGATACACTTTTTCATCCTTGTGTAAAACAGATAAATATCTCGCTGAACAGCTTCAATAAGAATGATACGGTTTTAACCTTTGAGCAATATATTACGCCCGTATTAGCATTGTGTAAAGCAAAATTGCAAAGAGAAGAAGAGCTTTTTATTAACCTTCGCGTATGGAATCTGGATGAAATGATGAGTGAGCGTAGTTTTAATGAAATACTTTTCTTTAAACTCAATGATGCTTTTGATGTAAAACTTGAATTAGATACTATATATGAAGAGCGTCCAAAGTCTATACGTTTAGCCTCCAAGGTTCTTGTACATTTTGATAACTACTTTGAATGGCCCTCTTTAAACAATAAGAATTACGGGCATGGTACTTGTCAAGGTTTACGGTCTCATATTGCTATTTTAGCAAGTGGAAAAGTTGTGCCTTGCTGTTTAGACTGTGATGGAATCATTGAACTAGGTGATCTACATGAACAGAGTTTAGGGAATATAGTATCAAATAAACGGACTATAGAAATGTTAGAAGGATTTAATAAGGGTAAAGCTGTAGAGGAGTTGTGTCAGAAGTGTTCTTATAAAGAGAGGTTTAACCTCTCTTAAGATCATTTAGGTATGATCCTTGTAAATTTCGTACCTTCGAGTGTTAAGTTATACATAAGCCCTTTTGCACCAAAGACAAAAGCGTAGATAGGTTTTTCATAACTAATAGAACTGATATCTTTACCAGCTCCCCATTTGACAACAGTAATAGAACCATCTGCTCCAGCTTCCCATCCATTACTTTTCACAAAATTATCTAAAGATGCTTGGGAAACAAAAGCAATAATAACTGATCTCTGTTGTAATCCTGCCTGAAAACCGATAGAGCCGGATGCCATACTGTAATAATGAGCTGTTTTCCCCTCAATACGTAGTGCACCTTCTCCATATTCACCACCTACAACAAATCCACCTTTTACAACAGAAGGAAAAACAAGATAGCCTTTGACCTTAGAGAGGAATTTCTCACCACCCTTTACTTCTTTATTGAATTGCTTGATCGATTCATTTACTTTTGCTTCAAGTACGGATGCAGGTTCAGCCATTACATAACTTCCAAAAAGTAGCATGGTTGCTATGATTGCACCTAGTGGATTAAATCTTTTTCTCATTGTCTATTCCTTAAACTAATTTAGTGCATTATATCAAAGAAATGTAAATCAATCGTGTATAAGGAATATTAATGCAACAACGTGTAACTATTAAGGCGTATGCCATAAAACATAAACTAAGTATATTTAACGTGATGAAGATGGTGAAATCAAGAAAACTGAAAACGGATATAGTAGAAGAGGACGGTAAAGAGGTAACCTATATTCTACTGGATGAGGCTATAGAAAAAGAGATCCAAAAAGGGATCGTACCGATAGAAGAGAAAGATGATGCATCATTAAAAGAGATGATCAGAGTGCTTCAGAAAGAAGTGAGACTGTTACGCGAAGAAATAGAAGTGCTTAAAAAGAGGTTATAATAAAGAAATCCCTCTATGAAGGAGAATAGATGAAAGTAGCATACATTACAGATGATATCTATCTGGAACATGATACGGGTCTTACACATCCTGAATCAAAACAGAGACTGATCGCTATTAACAGAGCTATTGAACCCCTACGACATAAACTCATAGAAAAAGAGCCTGTCTGGGTCTCCAAAGAGATACTCCAGAGTATTCATTCTGCCGAGCATATTGAAAATATCATAGAAGCAAGTGAATATGGTGTTCCTATAGATTCAGATACAATATGCAGTAAGGACTCGTACAAAGCTGCAACCAAAGCAGTAGGTGCAGGTGTCGTTGCCATAGACGGTATAAAAGCAGGGGAGTTTGAGCGGGCATTTTGTGCTGTACGTCCTCCGGGACATCATGCTACACCGACTCAGGCAATGGGCTTTTGTCTTTTCAACAACATTGCAGTAACTGCCAAGTATGCACAGAGTAAAGGATATGAAAAAGTCATGATCATTGATTTTGATGTCCATCATGGTAATGGAACACAAGATGCTTTTTATACTGATGATACAGTTTTTTACTTCTCTTCTCATCAAGCCTTTGCTTACCCAGGAACAGGAGCGGAACAGGATAAAGGGGTAGGAAGAGGAGAGGGATTTACTGCTAATTATCTTGTCATGCCAGACAGTGGAGATAGTGAGCTTTTGGATATTTATGAGAATGATTTACCTAAATATGTTGATAGTTTTGATCCAGACATTATTTTAGTATCAGCTGGCTATGATTTACATAAGAGTGATCCCTTGGCACAGTTAAATGTTACTACAGAAGGTATAGCAAAAATAGTGCGTTGCATACTTGATAGTGCAGATGTTCCCTTTGTTTTCTTTTTAGAGGGAGGATATGACGTAGATGCTTTAGGAAAAAATGTAAAAGTCACACTAGATGAGATGCTAAAATAGATGTGTTTAAATGATACAAATATCTATATAGTTAATTTAATTTAATAAATAATACTTATATTAATAAATTAAATAGATATAATTTATCTATGGAACTCTATAAGATCAAAAACATTGCGGGACATCTTGCGAAAGCTTTTTTAAGTAATCCTCTTACTCCGGTACTTGCTGTTGCCATTTTACTTTTGGGGTATGTCTCCTTAGAAGTCATGCCAAGAGAGGAAGACCCGCAAATAGAAGTAAGTGGCGGTTCTGTCATTGTAGCGATTCCCGGAGCAACACCCAGAGAGATCACCAATGTGGTTATCAAGCCGCTTGAGCGACGTATACGTGAGATCAAGGGTGTAGAACATGTGTACGGTACGGCAATGAACAATGTCGGTATGGTCAATGTACAATATTTCATAGGGGAGAACAGGGAGTCCTCCAACCTCAAACTCTATGATAAGGTGATGCAGAATATGGATAAACTTCCCAAGGGTACGATGCCGCCCCTGGTAAAACCCTTTGACATTGACATTGACATTCCCATTTTGACCGTTGCTTTTTACAAACTTGATGATACTCCCAATGATACGATCAAACTCTACAAGACCATTCGTGATATACAGCAAAATATCAATGCTTTGGAGAACGTTTCCAAAACAACACTCAAAGGGGTGAAACGACCGCAGTTCAATGTGCTGATAGATCTGCATAAACTGGCAGGTTATCATATTTCTTTAGGTCAGGTTGCGGGAGCTATCAAGTCCATTGCTACCAATGCACCACAGATCGATACAACAACGGCTACAGGCAAACTTGTGGTATTTGGTGTGAAGAATGCCATTGATGACATTAGTGATCTTAAAGAGCTGATCGTGGCACAATATATGGGCTCACCCATCTACCTTAAAAATATTGCTAGAGTTGATTATAGTTATGATATACAGAACTATCAGTCAGCTTCCATTACTTATGATATTTTCAAGCAGAAGCATAAAGAGAAGGTAGAGGATAACAAGAAAGAAGAAAATATACTCTTTCGTGATGCCGGAGATCAGATCACAATGACTGTTTCAAAGCTTAAGGGAACCAATGCCGTACTCATTGCGGAGAGTGCTATAGAGGAGCTGCATACTGCTAAGGAGGAGTTACGAAAACATGGAGTGGGTTTTATTGTGACACGTAATTACGGTGAAAGGGCAAATGAAGCGGTCAATGAACTGGTACACCATCTCTTGATCACTATTTTGATCATTGCACTTATTTTAGTTCCTTTTTTGGGCTGGAGAGAGTCTATGGTTGTGACTATAGCTGTGCCTATGATCTTGGCTACGACACTTTTTATCGCATTAATGACTGATCAAACCATCAACCGTATTACACTCTTTGCTTTTTTACTAAGTTTAGGGCTTATTGTGGATGATGCCATTATTGTAATAGAAAATATCCACCGACGACTTCATTTAGAGGAGTCCAAAGATCTGGAATTTGATGAGATCATTATTCAGGCAACCGATGAAATAGGACCTTCTACTAACATTGCCACTATTGCCATTATGCTGACAATGATCCCTATGGCATTTGTAGGAGGGATGATGGGACAGTTTATGAAGCCTATTCCTCTGAATGTACCGGTGGCATTGGCAGTTTCTCTTTTTGTTGCCTATGTTTTTGCACCGTATCTGGCACGTAAATTCATTAAGTTCAAAAAAGGTGGACATGGGTAATGGAAAATTTTGTCTACAAGATCATTAATAGTAAACGCAATAAACTCATTGTTATTTTTCTTGTCCTTCTTTCTATGGCTGGGGCGGTCATGATGATACCTAATAAAATGGTACTTGCCAGAATGCTTCCGGGGAAAAGTGCTAATACCTTTACCATTTATGTCGATACAGCAACCAATGCTTCCATTAAAGAGACGAAAAAGGTGACTACATGTATCGTTAATTACTTGAAAAAAGAGAAAGAGGTTACCGATATGGAGGTTTATCTGGGGCAGGGTGCACCACTGGATTATGCAGGATTGGTTAAAGGATCTGCCTTAAAAATGCTGAAGAATCAAGCAGAGATCGTGATCAACCTGACCGATAAACATGAACGTGATGAACCCTCTTTTATGATGGTACATCGTCTACGTCCTGAAGTCAATAAAGCTTGTAATAGTTTGGTTGAGAATGCTTCCATTCGTTTTACTGAAATGCCTTCAGGACCTCCTACACTTGCAACGATCGTTGTAGAACTTTATGGGAAAGATGATGTAGTCATGCGTAAAACAGCAAATAAAATAGCAGGTGTATTAGCTCAAACAGAAGGACTGGTAGATATAGATGTCATGCAGGATGATCTCTATAAGAAATTTGATCTTGTACCCGATAAGGAGAAGATTATTCGCAGTGGATTAAGTGTTGATCAAGTTAATCAAATTATCTATCTTGCCTTTAAGGGAATGCCTATAGCAGTGAAAAATACAAGAGATCAGCAAGATCAAATACCTATATTTCTTCGGCTGGATGATGCGACACGTAATATAGAGTTCGATACAGAGAGTGCACTGCTGAATAAGCTCTCTTCTTTAAAGCTGATGAATGTACGAGGGATGATGGTACCTTTAAGTGAAGTTGTGAAGATACGACAAGCAAACTCCAGTCCTACCATTTTTAGAAAAAACTTGAAAAATATGGTGACTATCACAGCAGAGTGTGACATGGTCTCACAAGTGTACCCGTTGCTTGAGGCTAGAGATAAAATGATGAAAGTTCTTTCTCCTGAGTATAACATTACTAAAGTGCCGGGTATCACAACCTTTATGTTCGATCTGAATATGATAGATAAAGAGAGTCATGCAAAAATACTTCTACGTTGGGATGGAGAGATGAAAGTTTCTTTAGATACATTTCGTGACTTGGGAGGTGCTTTTATCTCTGCTTTGGTATTGATGTTTCTTTTAATGGTGGTTTACTATAAATCTTTTGCTTTAAGTGGTATTGTTCTGATAGGAAGTTTCCTCTCTATCATCGGAGTGATCGTAGGGCACTGGGTAACAGATAAGATACAGCTTTATGCTACTGATACACACTTTTTTCTTACTGCAACTTCTTTGATAGGGTTTATTTCACTGATGGGGATCAGTGCACGTAGTTCTCTTCTTCTCATTGACTTTGCAAAGTCTCTCATAGCAGATGAAGGCATAGAAAAGAGAAGAGCTATCGCTATTGCAACGGCAACAAGGGCTAAACCGATTATGCTGACAGCAGTTGCCATTATACTGGGAAGTCTTTTGTTGGCAACTGATCCTATTTTCGGTGGTCTGGGTGTAGCACTCATTTTTGGAAGTATGGCAGCAACACTGGTTTCTCTCTTTTTTATCCCTGTACTCATGGACAATGCAAGAGCGATGATGCCGGATGGTTACTTTATGAATAAGATAAAGATAAGAGAGGGAACGTGGTGTACGATCGTAGATAGTATTAAATCTCTCTTCCCGCCACAAAGAAGAGACAAGTAGAAAAAAATATCTTTCTACTTAAGTAGTACATCTTTATATTCAATGTTTATTTTTGCATACATTCCGGGAAAGATTTTTTTATGATCTTGGTGGAAGGAAACACGAATCGCAAACGTATGTGTCATAGGATTTGCACTGGGTACAATAGACTTTATACGACCTTTGGTTTTAAACTTGATAGAGGGAATGGTGACATCAACAAAGTCACCGGCATTAACCTTTAAAAGATCGGCTTCAGAGATCTGTCCTTCTATCTCAAGATGATCCAGATCGACTAGCACTATGGCAAGCATACCTGGAACAATGAGATCCCCTACACGTATACGTTTTTGAACAATGATGCCGTCATTGGGAGCCTTTACTTCCAAATAGTTAGCAATAGTTGCGATCTGCTTAACTTTTTCTGCAGCATTTTTAACCAAAGAACGTGTAGCAGAGAGACCTGCCTGTACATTGTCAGTTGTGATATCAAGATTGTTCCAGTCAATAGTGTTGTCTTTGCCTCTAACACGCATTAAAGCCTTTTCTCTACGTATACTGTCTAGTCTTGTTCTATACATATCAACCATGATCTCTGCCTGTTCTAATGCCAGGTCTGCCTGGTTCTTCATGATGTCAAATTCTGCAGATTCCAGTTCAAAGAGTGTATCTTCACGTTTAACACTGTCTCCAATATTAAAATAGATATTTTTTACATATCCCATATAGCGTGCACCGATCATCTTTTGGTTGTCTGAAACGACTGTACCCGTAATAGAGAGAGAACCTGAAAAAAGTGTGAGTGTCAAAAGTAGGGGAAGAAGGATGATTTTTAGCATAAGTGGACCTCCATATTATCTATCCTACCATGAAAGGTAGGAAGTTTTAATTAAAATTTATATGTTAACTGGAATGAAGCACTAGATTCACTATGATCTGTACTCAATGCAGGCGGCATTGGTGCAGGAAGTCCTACGGTTGAGAATGTCTTACTTGATTCAGGGGAATATACGTATGCAAGATCAAGAGAAAAGTGTTCATTGAATTCATAGGTTCCACCCAATGTATAATGTTTTTCTGAAGTAGCAGGAAAACCTAATAAATTAAAGAAATTTAATCTTGGGTCAGCTACTTCAACTACTGCACTTTTTGCATAGTTGTAACCAGCTCTTACTGCCCAGTTATCTTGCTCAAACTGATAACCAAATGCATAGACATTTTGATCTTCCCATCCGAAATCACTGTATCCTTTAGCAGATGACCATTTTATCTTTTTATAATCAAATGCAAGGGTATGTTGATTTATTTTGTAGGAAAGACCTAGACCTATTTCAGCAGGTTGTTCCAAATGATCATCTAAAGTTAGTCCAAAAGGTCCTGTTGCTGTGGTGATCTGATGTTTATATTCCATATCGATCTTTGATTTATATACAGCACCTACTGTAAGTCCATTTACTCCAACAGAAGAGAGGTCATAGGTGGCACCTATACTATACCCGAAACCAAAATCCTGAGCCAACCCCGCACCAACATTTGATCCGGCAATAGGATTAAAATAGTTAATATCTAAGTTACCATATTGAAGAATAGGAGAGATAGCTAAACTTAATCCATTGGCTTTGTATGCAATAGGCACACCAAATTGTAAAAGTTGAAGGTTGGTAACCATTTGTGCATTACCCCCAGCCGGTGCAAGAGGAGCATTACTATAATCTGTACCCATGCCTGCAGTCCCCCATATCCCAACACCGATAAACCAATTTTCATTGATCTTATGTGCGATTGAAACTTCAGGAATGATATTTGTATCGGCATCACTATTGTAAGATGGGGCTCCTTGAAAGGTAGTGGTGATATCAGGCATAAAAAGTGTACCACCAAATGAGATCTCGGTATTTTCAATACCTGTGATCAGTGCAGGGTTTACTAATGTTGACTCTGCACCATGACTAATGGCGATACCGGTTCCCCCCATTCCTCTTGCTTTTGTACCCACAGCTATGAGATTATCTCCGTTTGTTGCATGTAATAATGTAGAAGTCAATAGTGACAGGGCAATACCGTTTCTGAGTAAATTTAGTGAATTTATTTTCATCATTTTCCTTGAAGTATATATTTGTATCTAAGCAGTATAGTTGAATAAGCTTTTAAAGTCAAGTAAATCTATAGATATTATAGAATTATTTATTTGGCTTATAATAATTATAGAATGAGACTAGTAAACAAATGAATTATTTACTATTTTGTTAGAAGAGATATTGGAACAGTTAATAAATTCTTCTTTTACTTTTTGCTCTTTTTCTTTCAGACGATATCTTTTTGAAAGCTTAATATTAATGCCATGTGGAATAAAATCAATTTCATGTTTCATTTGGTTTACTACAGCATTTTTTCTAGGATCTATTCCATAAGATCGGTAGAAATCATCTAAAAAATCCTTTAGAGCTTCGGGTGATTCTGTAGGAAGTTTTCCATAAAGTTTATATCCTAAAAGTGCAGCATCTTTTTTATACTTAATCTTTGGTTTAAAGAAAGAGAGAAAATTGTTTTTAAATATAGGATAATAGAAATCAATAGGAATATATGAAGCACCGTTCTTTTCCATGATCATAATACGTTGTGTAGGAGGTAAAGTAATATATTTAGGATTTGCATGTTCAGGAAGATCTACTAAACTCAGAACAGCTCTTAATTCTTGTTTATATTTTAATGCTTCTTTTTCCATTTCCATCAAAACTTTTTTTTGTATGTTCGAGGCAGATAATCCTTTACATCCATCTCTCATACCCATATAAGAGATAAGTCCTGTACAGCTTTTTTCATAATATACACCTACGAAAAAAGAAACAGGTTTTATTGATCCGTCAGGCATAGTTTGTTTTGAAATAGTAATAAGAATATGTTCATTTTGTTCTGGAGTCTCAAAGCTTTTTTTTGCCATCTTTTTCATTTCTTTCCATGTCATATGATCTTCAGGATCAGGGAAACATGGTACTAATATGTCAAAATATACTTCTTTAAGAAGTTTATAATTGTGTGTTTCATGTATATTTTCTATAATAAGTTCTTCCATTTATTTCCTTAGTTATATTTGTATTAAATTTTAATATATAAATTATTATAATAATAGTTTATTACCAAAATGTTAATTTTAATCTAGATACACTCTAATATCTCTTTGATGTTATAATGCTATTAAAAAGGAATATAAATGTCTAAAATACTCTATTGTATTGCACAATTTACACCAAAAACCGGAAAGTTTGATGCACTTTTTGAAACGCTTAAAGTTTTAGAACCTGATACCTTAAGAGAAGAGGGATGTCTCCATTATAGAGTAACGAAACAGATACAAAATCCTTTTGCAGAAGGCAAAAGTATGCCTATTGTTTTTAATGAAGCATGGGCAAGTGTTGAAGATTTTGAGAGACATTGTCAAAGAAAAGGGATTGTTGATTTTTTTGAGAAAGAGTGTTTACATAAAGATGGTTTGGTGGAAGCTTATAATGTAACAGCGTATATGGATGAGTAGGGAAAACCTACTCAAGCAAACTATATGTTACTCTTAACAAAAGCTTCCATATCTGCTACCACTTCATCCAATGTTCTCTCACCGTTAATGACAGTTAAAAGATCTTTTGTTTCATAGAACTTTTGGATCTCAGCCAATGGTTCCGTATAGATTTTCATTCTGCTTACAAAAACATCTTCGTTATCATCAGAACGTTCTTCACCAGGTGCTGCTTCTGCACGACGTCCTAAGATTCTCTCTCTTGCCACTTCTTCAGATACACGCACTTCAATCACAGATGCAAGTTCAATATTTTCTTCTTTGCTTACAAGTTCATCGAATGCAATCATTTGCTCCGTACTTCTTGGGTATCCGTCAATAAGCACATTATCTACAGGTGCATTGTTGATAGCAGATACGATAGTATTGACAATGATCTCTAGTGGCACTAATGCTCCTTTAGAGATGAAAGAGTCTATTTCTTTACCTAGCACTGAACCCGAAGCAACTTCTTCACGAAGCATGTCTCCTGTAGAGTAGTGAACAATATTAGCGTTTTTTTCAGCGATGATGCTGGCATCTGTTGTTTTTCCTGAGCCTGGTGCTCCGATGATCAAAAATAGTTTTTTCATGTGGTTTTCCTTTTTGTTGATTAGGCTGTTGGTGCTTGTTGTCTAATTCTTAGACTCAATTCTTTTAACTGTTCACTGTCTACGGGACTTGGTGCCTGTGTAAGTAGACATTGTGCTCTTTGTGTTTTAGGGAAGGCGATAACCTCTCTAATGCTACTAGCCCCTGTCATAAGCATGATGAGTCTGTCAAGTCCCAGTGCAAATCCACCATGTGGCGGTGCACCATATTTAAGTGCGTCAAGTAAGAAACCAAACTTCTCTTGTGCCTCTTCTTCAGAGATACCAAGCAGTTTAAATATCTCTGCTTGCATATCTTCTTTGTGTATACGGATAGACCCTCCACCAAGCTCTGTACCGTTGAGTACGATATCATATGCGATAGACTCTATCTCTTCGATGTCATCATAATCAAGTGTCTTTGGTTGCGTAAATGGATGGTGAAGTGCTTTGACATGTCCATCTTCTACTTCAAACATAGGGAAGTCCATGACCCAAAGGAACTCAAACACATCTTCAGGGATGATCTCCATGATCTCAGCAAGGTAGATACGGAAACGACCCATGTAGTCCCATACCAGTTTCTTTTCACCTGCACCAAAGAATACTGCATCTCCAAGTTCTAATCCACATCTGTCGATAATAGCTTGAAGGTCATCTTCTGTAAAGAACTTAGCAAGAGGACCTTTTAAACCGTCTTCTTTCATTTGGAAGTAGCCAAGTCCAGATGCACCGAACTTACGTACATACTCTTCAAAACCTTTCATTTGGCGTTTTGAGAATATCTCGTCACCTTTTGGTACTTTGAGTGCTTTGATACGGTTCTTTTTTGGAGCAGCTGCGATAGATGAAAATATTTCATTGTCACATCTTTCAAAGATATCGATCACATCTACCATTTTAAGGTCATAACGCATATCTGGCTTATCTGAACCGTAGTTCTCCATCGCTTCAGAGTAAGGCATACGTTTAAATGTAGTAGGAATGTCAAATCCGCATGCAGCAAATACATTACTAATGAGTTTCTCGGCTACTTTAATCACGTCTTCCTGATCACAGAAAGACATCTCAACGTCTATTTGGGTAAACTCTGGTTGTCTGTCTGCTCTGAGGTCTTCATCACGGAAACATTTTGCTATTTGGAAGTAACGGTCAAAACCACCTACCATGAGCAATTGTTTGAAAAGCTGTGGTGACTGTGGAAGTGCATAAAACTCACCACCATGTACACGGCTTGGCACAAGGTAGTCTCTCGCACCTTCAGGTGTAGATTTAGTCAGTATAGGGGTCTCTACTTCTAAGAAATCAAGTTCATCAAGTGCATTACGTGCTGCGATCGTTGCTTTAGAACGTAGTTTAAAGATGTCGTAAGATTTTTGAGTTCTAAGCTCTAGGTAACGGTGCTTAAGTTTGATCTCTTCATTTACCTTGTCATCACCCAGATCAAAAGGCATTGGTTTAGAACGGTTTTCTATGACAAGTTTGTCTACGACCATCTCGACCTTACCTGTTTTGAGTTTAGGGTTTTCAAGTCCTTCACCTCTGGCTCTCATTTTACCAGTGGCAACCAATACAAACTGGTCTCTTATATCTTCAGCTATCTTGTGTGCTTCTGCATTGTCTGCAGGGTCACAAACAAGCTGTATGACTTCATCTTTATCTCTAAGGTCGATGAAGATAAGTCCACCATGGTCTCTACGGCTAGATACCCATCCGGCAACGGTTACTTCTTGACCGATATGTTCTTCGTTTACTTCTGCACAATAATGTGTTCTCATATATGTGTTCCTCTATGTAATATTGGTCGCGATTATAGCTAAAAGTTGTTTAGGGTTGAATTTTGTTTAAAAAAGTATGTCTATTTGACATACTTTTCCCTCACAAAGCAAGATTATGCTACCCTAACACTATTATTTTTATAACCAAGCAGGAAACAGATGCGTAACCGAAAATTAGAACAGATCAAAACAGCAGGTTTTATACTTAAGCCGGATGCACCGGAGATAAAACCGCTCTATGAGAAGATAAAAACACAGTTTGAAACCAGAGGAATATCTGTCGTCTTGGCAGAACGTTCTGCCTATATGATAGATGAAAAGGGTATACCTTTTGAGAAAATGTGTCAAGAGGTTGACTTTCTTGTCTCTCTTGGTGGAGACGGTACACTGCTCTCTTTGGTACGTCGAAGCTATATTTTCCGTAAACCTGTAGTAGGGATCAATGCAGGAAACCTTGGTTTTCTAGCAGATATAACCATAGAGGATGTTGATAGCTTTTTGGAACAGTTGTTAAGTGGAGAGTATCGGATCGATGACCGTATGATGATAGAAGGGTATCTGAAAAAAGTCTCTGGAGAGAAAAAAGAGTTTTTTGCACTCAATGATGTGGTCATTACAAGTCCCCAGCCTTCAAAAATGGTAAAGGTCAATGCGTCGATCGATGGAGAACGCTTTAACAGTTACAGGGGAGATGGACTTATTATCTCTACCCCGACAGGCTCTACCGCGTATAATCTGGCAGCAGGCGGACCGGTGGTCTATCCTTTGACCAAAGCATTTATTATGACACCTATTTCAGCACACTCGCTAACCAATCAGCGTCCATTGGTTGTTCCCGCTGATTTTGATATAGAACTTGATACCGAGAAATATGAAGCTATTGCTATAGTGGACGGACAGGAAAGATATGAAATAGAAGAGGGTGATATTCTTTATATCGGAGGTGCGAGAAGAAATGCCAAACTCCTACACAGAAAAGAGAGAAACTACTTTTCTATACTGCGTGAAAAGTTGCATTGGGGTGACAGACATTGGTAGAACGGTTATTTTTTCGTGATCTGGTCACTTTTAAAGAGGTAGAGATAGAGTTTGAACCCGGACTTGTTGTCTTTACTGGTCCTAGTGGAGCCGGAAAATCAGTATTGATATCAACGATACTTTCGAGTTTTGGCTTTAGTACACAGGGGAGTGCTGCATTATGTGAAGTAAACTTGAAAAAACCTCTAAAACTACAGAGTGATGCTTATGTACTTGAAGATGACCTGACCATCAAGACACTTAAAAAAGAGAAATTGCGTTACTTTATAGACGGTCAAAATATCTCTAAAAAAGCTTTAGCTGAAATGTTTGCCCCGTATATCCAGTATCTTTCTGTACGTGATAAAGGTGGTTTTGAGTCTGAAACACTGTTAGAGATAATAGATAAATCACTTTCAAATAAAGATAAAACTTTTAAAAAATTGTTAAAAGAATATACAAAGCGTTATAAAAACTATAAAGAGAAAACAAATCAGTTAGCAAAGATCAAAGAGGATGAAGCCAAACTTTCAGAACGTATAGAGTTTGCTAAATATGAGATTGAGAAGATCGAATCCATTAACCCAAAAATAGGGGAAGAGGAAGAACTTCTTAGCGTAAAACAGCAGCTTTCACGTATAGACAAGATTGAAGATGCACTCGATAGTGCAAATGAGATATTTAAATATGAAAGTGCTGTAGAAGAAGTTTATAAGCTTTCAAATAAAGATGTTTCGGTCTTTTCTGAGATGATGAATCAGTTGCGTGCTGATTTTGAAGAGAGCCAAACCCTAGCAGAAGCACTTACCGAAGTGAATGTGGAGGAGGTACTTGATAGACTGAGTGACCTTACTACATTGAAGAACCGTTACGGTTCTTTAGAAGAGGCTTTGGTCTATAAAGAACAAAAGAGCCAAGAGCTTGCAGGGTATGAGCATATAGAACAAGACAAAAGTATGTTGGAGTCTTTTTTGCAGATAGAGTTTACGGAGTTGAATATTATCGCTTCAAAACTTTCTCAGTCACGACAAAAAGAGGCAAAAGAGCTTGAGAAGATATTGAAAGAATATCTTGAGACCTTGAAATTGCCAAAACTGAGTTTTCATTTTGAAGCTACAACACTTTCTCAAAGCGGTATAGAATGTGTGGATGTGATGCTTGGAAGTTCCAAAACAACGACACTGAGTGGTGGAGAGTTCAATCGTCTGCGTTTGGCTTTGATGGCGGCGAGTATTTCTAAAGAGAGTGTGATGCAAGGGGTGCTAATACTTGATGAGATAGATGCCAATGTAAGTGGAGATGAATCCATTGCTATTGCCCAGATGATAGCAAAACTCTCTTCTAACTATCAGATATTTGCCATTTCCCACCAGCCACACCTTTCTGCTAAAGCAGATCAGCATCTTGTAGTGACGAAAGTATCGGGAGAAAGTCATGCAGAAGTATTGGATGATCCAGGAAGAGTAACGGAGATCGCACGTATCATAGCAGGGGAGAACCCCACTTCTCAAGCATTGGAGTTCGCAAAAAAGTTAAGAGCTTAGTCAGCGTATTGTTTTTCTAGCATTTTAAGTTGATATTGCAGATACATGAAGTATCTTTGGGCAATACTGATCTCAGTCCCTGTTTTGAGATAGGTATTGTAGTCAACCAGTAGATCTGAAACACCGCCTGTTCCGATATTGGTTGCTGAACCTTTAATACTATGTGTTAAGCGTTCCATATTATGAAAATCAAGAGCATACATCGCTTCTTTGATCAGAGGTATCTGTGTTTTGATCTGTGTAATGAGCTCTTGTATGAACTCTTTGGCTTCTTCTTGAGAAAGACCCATATCAATAAGACGTGAGTGATCAAATCCAGTGTAGTTTGCTGTAGGTAGTTCAATAACTTCTTTAGGTGCTTTTTCTTCAACATCTACTGTTTTTTTGGTTTGTTGTACTGTAGTATCTGGTATCTCTTGCGTAACTTTAGGCTTTTCATGTTTTTCTAAAACTTCAGTTTTTTCCTCTTTTAAAGGCTCTTCTGTAGATGCAGGTTCCTTGTTTTTTTGATACTGTTGCTCTTTTTCTTCCTGATAAGCTTTTTCTTTTCTATATTCTTTATAGACTAAAATACTGAGTATAAGTAAAAAAACAAAAATAATAAACCAAGTAAACAACATTGGACATCTCCATAGAAGTAAATTAGAAGATAAACTATAACTTATTTAAAATTAGAATAAGGTTCATATAGGATGACAATATAAGATTTTTGCTATAATTCAATTAAAAAATTAGGGTAAAAATGATAATTGATACACATTGTCATCTGGATGATGCACGCTATGAGAATGATTTGGACAGCGTTTTAGAAAATGCCAAACAACAAGGGGTAGAGAAGTTCATTATCCCCGGTGCTGACCCCAAGAGTTTAGAGAGAGCAGTTGCAATATCTGAGCAGTATGATGATGTCTATTTTGCTGTAGGTGTTCACCCCTATGATGCAGAAAATTATGATAGAGTTTATCTTAAAAGATTTGTAGCCCATCCAAAGTGTGTAGCGATAGGGGAGTGTGGGCTTGATTATTATAGATTGCCTGAAGATCCTCATGAGATAGAGAGTGAAAAAAAACTGCAAAAAGAAGTTTTTATCGATCAAATACTTTGGGCAAAAGAGCTTAAAAAACCTCTGATCGTACATATCAGGGAGTCCAGTAGTGATTGTCTTGAACTCTTGGAGAAATATGCAGGAGAAGAGGGAGGAGTACTCCACTGTTATAATGCAGATGAATCCTTACTGAAACTTACCGATCATCATTTCTATTATGGTATCGGGGGTGTGCTTACTTTTAAAAATGCCAGAAAATTGATTAACGTATATCCTAAAATACCATTGGAGAAATTACTTATTGAGACAGATGCCCCCTATCTGACACCACATCCTCATCGTGGAGAGAGGAATGAGCCCTCATTCACAACATTTGTAGCAGATAAAATGGCTGAGCTCTCCTCTTTGCATAGCAATGAAATAGCTGCTATCACTACGAAAAATGCACAAAGACTTTTCGGTATTTAGCATGAGAAAGTGTATAGCATATTTAGGAACAATTTTACTTGTATTTCTTTTTTTAACAAGTCATGTTTTTGCACTCTCACTTTCACAAAAGTACCCCAGTTATAAATATGTGTTTCATGAATTTAATGTAGACGACTCCTATATAGATGATGCTGAGTTTGTTTATTTTGTCTCCAAGTATGAATCAAAGATGAAGCGTTTTTACAAACGTTCATTGAAAAGGGGAAAAGTAATACTCCCAACGATGCAGGGGTTACTTGTAAATGATGGGGTAAGTGATCTTTTTATCTATCTCTCTATGGTTGAGTCAGGTTTTTCAACTTCGGCAGTCTCTCCTAAAAAAGCTGTAGGACTATGGCAATTCATGCCTGCAACGGCAAAACATTATAATCTTACTGTCTGTAATAGCTATGATGAACGCTGTGATACAGTCAGTGCCACCTCTGCAGCAATAGCCTATCTCAATAAACTTCATAAACAATTTGGTAAATGGTATCTGGCTGCATTGGCATATAATTGTGGAGAAGGGTGTGTGCAAAGAGCCATTGCAAAGGCAGGTTCCAAGGATCTAAGTCTATTAACGGATGAAGGATCAAAGTATCTGCCCAAAGAGACACGGGAATATATTAGAAAGATCCTCTTAGTGGCAATGATAGGAGAAAATAGTAGTTTGGATTTTGCTAGAAGTACAAATGATACATTGGATGGAGTGATAGAAGTAGAAGTAGCAAAAGGAACTTTGTTAAAGAAAATTGCAACACTTATAAAATTAGATGTTGATTTACTTTTGAAACTTAATCGAAAAATTAAAAATGGTATCGTACCTAAAGAAAAAGAGAGATATAAGATCATAATACCTATAGAAAAAGTCTTTGCTTTTTATTTACGTTATGAAATTCCCCAGACAATAAAAAAGATCAAACCACATTTGATATCACACTATGTTGCTTTAGGTGAAACACTTGAAAGTATCGCAAAATCTTATCATACCACTATCGAAGAGATCAAAACAGCTAATCATTTAACGGATGATTATTTAACACTTGAGCAATTCTTAGTGATACCGGTCTCTAAAAAAATATTTGAAAATACATTAGTAGGGCATAAGTAAACATATATTATGTTAGAATAAGTCTCATATAAGGTTACGGAGATACCTTTTCTACTTTAATTAATCATTGGGGATGATGTTCATGAAAAAAAATTTACAATTTATTATTATCGTATTACCAATAATGCTTTTATTGGCAGCAAGCAGTTATGTTACCTATAAAGCCTGGCAAAAATATAATACAAATACCAATTTAAAAGGACAGTTGAATAATGCAAAGTTATTGCAGTCTTTTGAACACTCTGTGTTAAATGAAGTGGTGTGTGTTGCTACGATGAGTCAGCATAAAGAACTGATGGCAAAGGTATGTAACAAGACAAAAAAAACAACAGATGGATTTATGCAGCAGATATTGCAGCAAAGTAATGACAAATCCTTATATGCTTTAGAAAAATTACTTTTAACGATGCGAAACACGATCAAGGAGAGTGATGTAGCTGCCGTTGAAAAGTTGGTTAATGGGGATCTAGATAAAAAAATGAAAAACTTTTTAGAAGCGTATACTTCTAAACTTAAAAATTATAGTGATGAGATCAGTCAAAAAGAGTACATTCGTCTTTATGGACAAATATCAGATGTATCTTATGCAACAGAATCTGAAAAAGCATTGGTCTCGTATTATCTCTCTTTAAAGAAAAAGGTACCTGCTAAAAATCTTATTTATTGGGGAGATGTTGTCTCCTCATCAGAGATCCCTGAAGTCAATGAAGAGAAAGTTTTTACACTTTACGATACATTACAAAAAATATGGAAAGATCCAAAGCTCCAAACAACTTTACGAGGGATTGAAGATATACGTATGGATATTATGACACATGCCGCGACAGGTAATTATAAGTATGATGTTGCAGAATGGGTAAGTCTTGTTAATCAGAAACAAAAAGTACTGAATAATGTGGAAGTGTTATTACTTGATAATATTTTGGAAGGTGTAGATGAACATATAGAAAGAGTATCTAAAACATTTATTTTTGGACTGTTGTCTATGCTACTTAGTATATTGGCTTTATTCGCATTCCTTTTATACCAACGTAAAGTAAATAATCAAAATAAATTATTTAATGACCTTCTTACCAGAGTGCAAAGTATTTCAGAGGATACAAAAACCATAGAAGTTCCAAAAGATATCAAAAGTCAAACACTCGCATATGAGTATTTGACATCCAGTTATCAGACGCTTCATGAAAATGAGAAAAAATCGTTTGAAGAAAATAAAGCAAAAAGTGCTTTTTTTGCTAATATATTTTATGAAATACGTACACCTCTTGATGGTATATTGGGGTATACGAAATTATTGAAGGAAACTTCTTTAAGTATTGAACAAAGTGATTTTGTTTCAATAATAGAAAATAACTCTGAAAATCTTGATATGATAGTGAACAAGGTTGCAAATCAGAATAAAATATATGAAAAGAAATTAGAGATAACGAATAACTCATTCAATCTGGTTAAAAAAATTGAGTCTATTGTTGAAACTTTTGCAATAAAAGCAGATCAAAAAGATATTGTTCTTGGACTTTTTATTGATCCTGATCTTCCGCAAAAAGTTAAAAGTGATTCAATTAGATTGTCTCAAGTACTTACAAATTTAATCAGTAATGCACTTGAATCAACAAGTGCCTATGGCAGTATAGACCTTTTTGTTGAGAAGAACTATATTGATGAAGATCATGTAAGTATAAAATTTACTGTAAAAGATTCAGGAATAGGCTTTGATGAAGATGAACTTGTAAATATCTTTGAATCACTGACACAGCCTAATATACGGAAAAATATTTCGGGTATTGATATGCAGAATTTGGGTATATCCAATATGATCATTAAGCGTATGGGTGGAAAACTTGAAGTAGAAAGTAAAAAAGGAGAAGGTACGATCTTCTTCTTTACACTCAATTTGGAAAAAGCCGGTAAAATAGATATAAATACTTATCCTGATTTTAAAGGATTAAAAGTAGGTCTTGCACTTCCTAGTGTGGATGTGAACCGTCAAGTAGATAAGAATCTTGAAGCATATGTAAAACATTTAGGTGCAGATTTCCGTATCTATTATCATGATGTACTCTTTTCTGCAGATAATGTTGATCTTCCTGACTTGATGCTGGTTTATCATAATTATGCGCGTCTTAAAGGTGAACTGGAAGCATTTACAAAGTTAGACTGTAATGTTGCACTTATTACTACTGGTACACTAAGGTCACGTATAGACAGTGATAAGTATCATTTCTCAAATGTTGTATATAGCCCGATCACAATGAGTAAAACGGTAAGGATACTTGCTAAAAATAAAATAGATAATGGTAATACACTCCCCCAAAAGAGTATGAATGACAAGAAATTTGAAAATATTCATGCCTTGGTGGTTGAAGATAATGTGATCAGTCAAAAACTGATCAAAAATGATCTTGAAAAATTCGGCTTGAATGTGATGATCGCTTCAAATGGACAAGAAGCATTTGAAATGCGTAGAGAAAATGATTTCAATATTGTATTTATGGATATTGATATGCCGGTCATGGATGGTGTAGAAGCTACAAGAAAAATACTCTATTATGAGGGGATCAATCAGTTTGTCCATGTTCCTATTATTGCATTAACGGTTAATGCACTTGAAGAGGATCATGAAAAATATTTAAAAGTCGGAATGGATGATAGTATTACAAAACCTTTTGATCTAAATAAAGTTGAGTCGCTTATCCAAAAATATTGTATTGATCTTATTAAAGAGAAAGAAGCAACAGAAGAAGATGATCTCATCGCAAAAGTACTCTCAGGTAACTTTTTAAAAGTTGAAGAATGAAGCAGATATAAAGTCAAATAAAGAGATAATATTTCATGAAAAAACTTTCAATATATTTAGCTCTTATTACAATTTTTAGCTTTAGTTTTCTTCTTTCAGGATGTTCCCAAAAACGACACATTATTAAGAAGCCGGGTGCCACAAAGTATACAAGTGCAGCACGACATAGAGCAACGATGCGGTCATATAATGTTCTGGGAAAGAGATATAATCCTAGCTACGTTGAAGTAGGACAAGTGATGCATGGTATCTCAAGTTGGTATGGACCGAATTTTCATGGAAAATATACCAGTAACGGTGAAGTCTATAATATGCATGCAAGAACAGCTGCACATAAAACATGGCCGATGGATACTATGGTCAGAGTAAAGAACCTTCAAAACGGTAAGAGTACGATCGTCCGTATCAATGACAGAGGACCTTTTGTAAGAGGGCGTATTATTGATTGTAGTTATACGGCAGGTAAAGAGATAGGACTGGACAGAATGGGGATCGCTAAAGTAAAGATAGAGGTTGTAGGCTTTGCAGGTAAAGTACAATCTCCTGCAACGATCGTCAGGCATCAGAGGAGCCATACACCAACACGTGTTCGATTGAGTAATTTTGGTGTACAGGTTGGAGCATTTAGACGTTATGTCGGGGCACAGACCTATAAAAGAAAATATGCCGGTCTAGATTCCAGATATAAACCGATCATCAAGAAGTTTACTGATATAGACGGTGAACCACTCTATCGTGTATGGCTCATGGGTTTTGGATCAGAACAGGAAGCAAGAGACTTTAAGGTGAGTTATGACCTAGCCGGTGCATTTATTGTAAGAAATTAAATTATAGATAGAAACAGAAATAGGAAAAAATATGATTGAAGTAACAAGAGAGACCAAAGAGACACAAATTTCTGTAAAATTGAACCTTTACGGAAAGGGGAAAGCTCAGATAAATACAGGAGTGGGTTTTTTTGACCATATGCTTGAAGCTTTTACTAAACATGCACATATTGATCTGGAAGTAAGTTGTACAGGAGATACGCATATTGATGACCATCATACGGTTGAAGATGTGGGTATTGTCATAGGTCAAGCATTGAATAAAGCGATCTATCCTGTGCAAAGTATTGAGCGTTTTGGTAATGCTACCGTGGTGATGGATGAAGCCAGTATCTCTTGTGATATTGACCTTTCCAATCGTGGTTTTTTAGTCTATGAACTCCCTATCGGTGGAAAAGTAGGGGAGTTTGATGTAGAGTTGGTGGAGGAGTTCTTTAGAGCTTTGGCTTTCAACCTTCCTCTTACACTTCATCTTATTTATAACCGTGGTAAGAATAAACATCATATTATTGAAGGAGCGTTTAAAGCCTTGGCTGTAGCGTTGCGTAGAGCAGTGGTTATTAATGAAAATGCCGGTATCCCCAGTACGAAGGGTGTACTGTGAGTATAGAACTGATCGTATTGGATGTTGATGGAACGATGACAGACAGCCGTATCACCTACAGTGAGAATGGAGATGAGATCAAATCATTTAATGTAAAAGATGGTTTGGCAATCGCAAGCTGGAGAAAACTTGGTAAACAAGTGGCTATTATTACAGGAAGATCTTCCCATATCGTAGCACGACGTGCGAAAGAGTTGAGAATAGAGCATTTTTATCAAGGTATTGAAAATAAAAAAGAGGTACTGGAAGGGTTATTGGAAAAACTTGACTTAACGATGGAGAATGTAGCTGCTATCGGTGATGATCTGAATGACCTGAAAATGCTTAAAGCTGCAAATATCTCTTTTGTCCCGAGAGATGCAAGTGCTTATGTTGATAAAATAGCAACCGTTATACTTACAAAAAAAGGAGGAAACGGTGCAGTTCGTGAAATGATAGAGTATCTGATTAAAAAAGAGGGACTGGAAGAGAAGTATTTAGAGTTATGGGTTTAAAATTAGAAATTTTTCTTATTGTTATGATCCTCATTATCTTATCTTCAGGGTATGCAATAAAGATCAGCAATGATACTTCTTTAAAAAAACTTTCTACAAAAGAACTTGAATTTACACAAACAATCTTTAGAGAGGTAGATACAAATAAAACAAATAGTGTAGCTTCCAGTACCTATGGTGTACGTGATGCAGGTACTTTAACATTGCATGATCTACAATACCATTCAGACAAACTCGAACTTCTTTTTGCAAAAAGAGGGATATATAAAGGTGATAAGATCTATTTGGATGATAATGTTTCTGTAATACAAAAAGAAGGTTTTTCATATTATACTGAACATGCCATATATGATAAAAAGATGCAAATAGTTGATATCCCCTCTGCGTTTACTGCAGTAATGAATGAAAATATTATACGTGGCAGTAGTCTCTTGTATGATGTACGGCATAAAGAGGCATTAGGTAAACATATAGATGCTGTCGTATATACAATGGAAAAATGATATAATTATATTTTAAAAAGGTTTTATATTGAATTTCCTAAAAATAGTGTTTTTAATTTTTTTTACAGGTCTGCTTTTTGCTGAAAAAGTAGAGGTTACAGCAGATGCTATGAAGGCACAAAATGTACAGAAAGAGGTACAATTCATAGGTAATGTTACTGTTAAACAGTCAAAAAATAAGTTGCATGGTGATAAAGTGATCGTCTACTTTGATGATAATAATCAAACCAATAAATATGAAGCGATAGGTTCTGTCACTTTTGAATTTAAAAAAGAGAAAAGTTTTTACAAAGGCAGTGCAGATAAGGTCACTTTTTATCCTACCAGATCACAATACATCTTAACCGGAAAAGCTGTCATAGATGACTTGATCAATAAACGTCATCTTAATGGGGACAAGATCGTTCTCGATATGAAAACGGGTAATGCCAATGTTCAAGGGAATAGAAAAAAACCGGTGAAGTTTATTTTTGATATGGAGAATGCAAAATGAGTGTACCTCGCGTAGTAGAAGCCCAATTCATCAAATCAGCACAGAGTATAGCGGATTCTTTGCCTGAAGATATGAGTGAAGTGGTTTTTTTAGGACGTTCAAATGTTGGAAAAAGTTCTACTTTGAACTCTTTAACACAAAGAAAAAATCTTGCAAAAAGTTCGGCAACACCGGGAAAAACACAGCTTATAAACTTTTTTGAAACACGCTATCTTTATAATGAACAGAGTTACCCTGTACGTTTTGTAGATCTGCCTGGATTTGGATATGCAAAAGTCTCTAAATCTCTTAAAGAGGTATGGCAGAAGAATTTGGTTGAGTTTATTAAACATCGTGTCTCTATACGTCTTTTTATTCATTTAAGAGATGCACGACACCCACATGCTAAAATTGATGATGATGTGGAAACATATATTTCTGAATTTATTCGTCCAGATCAAAAATATCTTACGGTATTTACTAAAATAGATAAATTGAATCAAAAAGAACGTGCAAAACTCAAACGTGAGTTTCCCGGTTCCATTACAGTTTCCAATTTAAAGAAAAATGGACATGATCAGGTACATTATGAGATACTGCAAACGATCTTTGGTATAGAAGATCAAGTAACAAAGAAGAGTGAGGCAACAGATACGTGATTGAACTGGTAAAAGCAAAACTGAGTGATATCCCTGCTATGCAGGTATTAGTGATTTCTGAAGTAAAAGAGGGAGTAATCCTCAATCGTAGTGAAGATGAAGTTGCAACCAATATCCGCTCTTATGTATTGGCAAAAGATAATGGAAAACTTGTAGGATATACAGCATTGCATATCCATTCCAAGAGACTTGCAGAGATACGTAGTCTTATTGTTGACGAAAAATACCGTGGACAGAATATTGGACAGAGAATGGTTAAATTTACTTTAAAAGAAGCCAAGGAATTAGGGGTAGAGGAGGATGTTTTGGTACTTACTTACCTTCCTGCTTTTTTTGAAAAACTAGGCTTTAATGAGATCAACAAAGAGGTAATTCCTGAACATAAGATCTGGGCTGATTGTATTAAGTGTATTCATTTTCCTGTTTGTAATGAAGTTGCATTGGTATATAAAATATCTTAAGGCTAATGAAAATCAATGGATAAAATTTATAACACAATACAGTTACCGCTTATTTGGATATCGGTACTTTTATTTATTATCTTTTATCCAATGCTTATCTCTATTTATGTTTTTTTACCGTTACTTATAGGTATTATGGGATATATCTTGATACAAGGTATAGAAAAAGGAAAACTCTCTTATATTGTGCTATCCATTCTTTATTTTATCAATCTTGAGGTGAATCTCTCACTACCTTTTTTCTTAACTATCATTTCAACGCTGCTTGTTTATATACTCTTTTACCACTATCTGACGCATTTTCAACGTTGTCGGATATGCAAACCCATTATGAGTATACTTTTACTTGATGCGGTCTATTTGGGTTTATTACTATCTTATGACTTTATTTTCCAATCTCACAGTATTGTATTAGATAATATCTTACTCTATTCACTTGTTGTCGATCTTCTTGTGGTGGTGATCTTATGAGATATAAAATAATTATTACGATATTTCTGCTTTTTTGGGGGATTATGATCGCTAGACTTTATCATGTGAGTATTAAGTCAAATTTCTATTATGAAGAGTTGGCAAAAGATAATATAGAGAGAAAGCGTTTCATTAAACCTGTACGAGGTGAGATAAGTGATATAAACGGAAATCTTCTTGCTATGAATCAGATAGGTTTTTCTATCTCTATTATGCCGCATCTCAGAGAAAAAGATCATACCTTAGACAGTATTGTAGATACGCTTGTTAAGACCTTTCCTGACCTGAATAAAACAGTGATGATGAAAGTCTACAAAAAACATAATTCACCTTATAATCATAAGTTTATTAAAGTGGTAGATTTTATTCATTATCCTGACATGATGGGTGCTTATCCTAAATTGAGTTTATATGATGAGATAAAGATAGAGGCAGAGACGAAACGTTATTACCCTTATGGAAAGTATGGTGCACATATTGTTGGGTATACCGGACGATCAAATAAAAAAGAAAATGAGAAAGATCCTGTTGTTGCAGAAGTGGGGAAAGTAGGTAAGAGTGGTTTAGAGAGGTATTATAACTCCGTGCTTGAGGGAGAGTTAGGATATGAGATCTCTAAAGTGACTGCTACCAATAAAGCGATAGAAGTACTTGAAAAAAAGCCACCAAAAGATAATAAAAATCTTCAACTTAATATTGATATTAATTTACAAAAGATGATCTATGAACGTTTTGGTAATGCAACGGGTGTTGCTGTGGTTATGCGTACGAATGGTGAAATACTCTCTGCAGTCAGTTACCCTTCTTATGATCCCAATCTTTTCGTAGGTGGTATAAGCAGTAAGGATTGGAAAGCACTTCAGGAAGACCTTGCACATCCATTTACCAATAAATTCATACATGGAACATATCCTCCAGGGTCTGCGATCAAAATGGGAATGGCACTTGCTTTTGAAAAAGCACAACCCAATATATTGGCTGCCTCTGAACATTGTGCAGGTTTTATTACTTTGGGTTCAAGTAAACATAAATTTAGATGCTGGTCAAGATGGGGGCATGGTACAGTAGGAGTAAGACGTGCGATAAGGGAGAGTTGCGATGTCTATTTTTACAATAAAAGTTTGAAGGTTGGTATCAATGCAATGGCAAAGCACCTACGCTCTTTTGGTCTGGGTGTAAAAACAGGTATTGATCTTCCTCGTGAATACGCTGGAGTAATCCCGGATAAGCAATGGAAAATGAAACGCTATAAACAGCCTTGGTATAAAGGAGAGACAGTAATCTCTGCCATTGGACAAGGCTATGATCTTGTGAGTCCTTTACAGGTCGCACGCTATACTGCACTTATTGCAACTGCAAGACTTGTCACCCCACGGGTTGTAAAAATAGTAGATGGGAATAGAACAGCAAGAAAGATCATTCCTATGAAATTTAATTCCTATTATTTGAATGAGATAAGAAAAGGGATGTATGATGTCTGTAATATTAAAGGTGGTACTGCATTTAGAACGATGAATAAACTACCTATTCTTGTTGCGGGGAAGACAGGTACGTCGCAGGTAACTTCAATTCCTCAGTCAACCAAGAAACGTCTTAAAGAAGAAGAGTTGGCATATTTTCACCGCTCTCATGCTTGGATCACTACCTATGCACCATTTAATGATCCTGAATTTATTGTGACTGTATTGGTTGAGCATGGTGGACATGGAGGAAGTACAGCAGGACCTATTGCTGCAGATATTTATAAATGGCTCTATCAAAACAGATATTTTAAAAAGAAGCCGAGAAAAAGTATCGGGAGTATGGAGACAAATAGCTCTAAATAGTACTATATTACATACTCTGAAGTGTATTATTCAAAAACAGTCCTAAGATAATAATAAGGCTAATTCCTGCAGATTTATTATAGAGTTTGTTTGCAGTGATAAATACAAGTAACAGGGTTGCTACGATCATAGTTGAGATATCAAACAGGTAAGCAGATGCATTGATGCTTATAGGATGAACTAAGGCTGAAGCACCTAGAACAACAGTAGTATTTGCCATATTGGAGCCGATTATATTTCCTATAGCCATATCTACTTTACCTTTTATAGCTGCAGAAACACTCACTACTAACTCAGGAAGAGATGTCCCTAGTGAGATCATAATAATACCAATGACCCATTCACTAATACCAAAATCTCTAGCAATGGTAGAAGCACTTT
>Ga0256827_10000290_pt1 | contig 30074 bp, 30 predicted proteins | sample CV84metaG_FD_185977 | JGI IMG/M metagenome (GOLD analysis project Ga0256827, IMG submission 185977) | Hydrothermal vent microbial communities from East Pacific Rise, Pacific Ocean - CV84 | ecosystem: Environmental > Aquatic > Marine > Hydrothermal vents | place: Pacific Ocean: East Pacific Rise...
CACAAGGAAACAACTCTCTTTCAACACGAAAGAAACCAAGAAAATACGATATTGAAAAAGCACAAAAAATATTTCAAAAAATTGGAAAACAAGGGGAAGAACTAGTTAACATTTACTTAGAGAAAGAGAAACATAAAGGTCAAATAAAAAACTTTACATGGGTCAATAAAAATAGTGAATCTGGGTTACCTTTTGACTTTGAGATTACAAATAATCAAGGAGAACGCATTTATTCTGATGCCAAATCTACCTCTTATAAATTTGAACAACCTATCTTTTTTTCATCACAAGAGTTAAAATTTATTCATCAAAACAGCAACTACCATATTCATAGGGTCTTTAATCTTAGAGAACAAGCTAAGTTAAAAATATGTCACAATATTGAGAGCATTTCTCATAATTTTATCAAAGAACTTAATATCTTTAGTCAAAAGATTAATCATAAGGGATTACTTTTTAATAGTATGAAAATCAGCATTAATCCTGCATTAGCATCACTAAAATTTAATAACGAAGTAGAGTTATAACATGTACCAAAAAGAACTAAACGCCCTAAAAAAAGCAAACCGTTTTCGTCAACGAAAGATTTGGAATAATGACTTAATAGACTTTGCATCTAATGACTATTTGGGTTTGGCTAATGACAAAAAGCAACTTCAAAAAGCTCTACATTTACTTGAAGAATACGATACTCATGCACCAAAGGCGAGTATGTTGGTTAATGGGTATCATGAAATTCATGAACGGTTTGAACAGACTTTGGCTAAACTAAATGGTTTTGAAGAGGGAATGATAGTGGGCTCTGGATTTTTAGCAAATATGGCATTGATAGAAGCTTTGGTTCGTAAAAAAGACATGCTTTTTATTGATGAAGATTATCACGCTTCGGGAATGATGGCAACAGGGCTTTTGGGGGACAGAATTATAAAATTTAAACATAATGACCCCAACGATTTAGAAGAGAAACTAAATGCTTTTAAGGGTGGACGAAAAATTATTGCAGTGGAAGGAGTTTATTCTATGTCAGGGGTATTGTGTGATAGAGCCATTTTTGACTTAGCCGATGCACACAAAGCATTACTTATTGTCGATGAAGCTCACTCTTCAGGAGTTGTGGGAAAAAATCTTTTAGGAATCTTTGAACTTTATAATATAAAACCTCATGAACGACATATAAAAATGGGAACTCTTGGTAAAGCTTATGGTTCCTATGGTGCGTATATTTTAGCCTCTTCTCATATTCTTTCTTTTCTCGTTAATAGAGGAAAACCAATTATCTATTCTACTGCACCATCGGTTATTGATACTGCTTTGGCATTGGTCAATATTGAACATGTAGCTCAACATTCTCAAAAATTTTATAAAAAAATAAGAAAACGTCATAAAATTATAAAAGAGGAGTTGAACATCAATAGCAAGTCACTTATTTTAGCCCTTCCTATGCCATCAAATGAATCAACTATCCAAAAACAAAAAGAGCTAATAGATCAAGGTTTTTTAATAGGAGCCATTCGTCAACCTACTGTAAAGCAAGCTATTTTACGGATTATCCCAAGAATTGGTAGTTCAAAACAGAACCTGTTAAAACTTTGTCAAAATGTGAAAATTACGCTATAATCTCCTCTTATTCTCTAAGAAAGGAAATAGTACATGGTTAACCGATTGATAAAAGGTTCTATTGTCTTAGTCATCATCTTTTCTATCGCTTTATTTGCTGCATTTATTTATGCCTATAATGAGATAAAACTTGATGCAGACAGACTGATTCACTACAAACCTCAAACTTCTTCTGTTATTTTAGATGCAAAAGGGAAAAGAATTGCCTATGTTTTTAAAGGAAAACACCGTCTTTATGCAAACTACGATGAGATTCCAGGCTATCTGATTGAAGCATTAATTGCTATTGAAGACACACGGTTTTTTGAACATGATGGGGTTAATCCAGATGCTATTATACGGGCTGCACTCAAAAACTTTAAGGCAGGTCACAAGGTAGAAGGGGGAAGTACCTTAACGCAACAACTTGTCAAAAATACCATTTTAACAAATGAACGAAGTTACAGCCGAAAAATTAAAGAAGCGATTTTATCAATGAAGATTGAGAATGAGTTGACAAAAGAGGAAATCTTAGAGCGTTATCTAAATGAAATGTTCTTTGGTCACGGCTACTACGGGGTAAAAACCGCAGCGAAAGGGTATTACCGAAAAGAGTTGGATCAACTAACCCTTAAAGAGTCTGCTATTCTGGCAGGATTGATGAAAGCACCAAGTACCTATGCACCAACACGAAACTATGAGAAATCACTCAACCGTGCCGATACAATTTTGGCAAGAATGAATAAATTGGGTTGGATTAGTCATGATGAGTACATTGATGCTGTCAAGGAAACCCCAAAAATTTACAAAGACACCCTAACTCAAAATATTGCTCCATACGTTACCGACGAAGTGGTTCGACGTTTAAGTAAAGAGTTCAAAGACATCAAAACAGGTGGATATACCATCTACACAACGATTGATATGGATCAACAAAAGCTTGCTCGTAAAGCTCTACAATATGCTTATAAAAAGATTGTAAAAAAGCAACGAGAGAGCCTAAAAACAACAACATTAAATGGTGCGATTCTTGCCGTAGAAAATAAAACAGGAAATATCAAAGCGATGGTTGGGGGTGTTAATTATAAAAAGTCTGCATTTAACCGTGCAACGATGATGACCCGTCAACCAGGTTCTGCATTTAAACCATTTATCTATCAAATTGCGTTAGACATGGGGTATAATCCTGCTACAGAACTAACTGATGTAGCCCGAACATTTCAGTACTACAGCCATGGAAAACGTAAAATATGGCGACCTAAAAACTATGAAAGTGACTTTGTAGGATTTATTAAGCTACGTGAAGCCTTGGTTCATTCACGGAATCTTGCTACCATCAACTTGGTTACAGAGATTGGAGTTAACCGTATTTTTGAAAAGCTTAAGCAACTTAATATTCCTCATATTCCCCAAGACATGTCCATTGCTCTTGGAAACCTTGGACTTAGTCCTGTAAAAATGGCTCAAATTTATTCTGCCTTTGCCAATGGTGGACACATGATAGAGCCACGATTAATCTCAAAAGTTCTTTCACGAAATGGAACAGTTATTTATGAGAGTAAAACACAAGAAATTACTGATTTCACAACACCACCTCAAGCCTATCTAATGACTAATATTTTACGAGATATTGTTCTAAGAGGAACAGGAAGAAATGCTCGTGTAAAAGGGGTTGAAGTTGTAGGGAAAACAGGAACAACTAATAAAAATGTGGATGCATGGTTCTGTGGTTATTCCCCAAGTACAGAAGTTATTGTATGGATGGGAAGAGATAACAATCGACCTATTGGACGGGGTGGTACAGGTGGAGGAACATCGGCTCCTGCTTTCGCTTATTTCCTAAAACGTCTGCACAAGATGTATCCTGAAATGCCTCGTAAATTTTCACGCCCAGAAGGTGTGTACAATGCACGAAATGGTGTAAGAACGGAACTCTATACCGATTTATCGCCACTACCAGCACAAACAAAATCAGCAACAAATCCAAATAACGATTTTGATTTATTCTAATAGAGTTACAAGGTTTCTAACCTTGTAACTCTATTAATTTTTCTTTCACTTCTGTAACATGATTTTTGACTCTCACTTTTTCCCATTTATATGCCAATGTACCATCAGGAGCAATGAGAAACGTACTTCGTACTACTCCCATGTACTCTCGACCCATAAACTTTTTGAGTTGCCACATACCAAAACTTTTACATAAAGACTTATCTTCATCGGCTAAAAGCGTAATTTTTAAAGCTTTTTTCTCTATAAAATTTCTATGTTTTTTAGGGCTGTCAGGACTAACACCTAAAATAATCGCTTCTAAGTTATTAAAATCAGGCATAGCCTCTGTAAAATCACACGCTTCTGTTGTACATCCAGGGGTATTGTCTTTTGGGTAAAAATAGACCACAGCCCATCGCCCTTTTATATCTCTAAAACATATCTCTTCTTCATCTTGATTGGGCAGACAAAAAGCTGGGATAGCATCGCCAAGTTCTAACATGCTTGTTCCTTATTATTTTTTCGCTAGTATAACAGAATGAGTAAAAAAAATGAAATGATTATCAAAAAAGAAAATTTATTAAAAGAGATAGAGATTTTACTCTCTTATAATCCTAATGAGAGTACGAGTATTAACCCTAACTACATCGAATATTTAGAACTAAATGATTTGGAGTCGATTAAAGCAAACCTCATCGCAAAAGTAGGGAAACTAAAACAAGAAGATGTTTTGTGGTTGGAACAATTTAAGAAGTATGATTAAGCAGATACTCTTCGGCATCCCAAGACTCAATTTCTAAATCTAAAGCAACTTGTGCCATTAAGCCTGTTCCTTGTTTATGAACTAAATTTTTCTCTTTATCATAAACTTTTCCAGATTTTACAGCACAAGAGGGGCTTCTATCTTTTCCTATAAACAGTTCTATATTTGGATGTTCTTTAAAAAATTTTTGAGCATAAGAGAAGATAGGTTCAGAGAGGTTCTGCTGATTTTCATTAGACACAGCTTGAACAGTAAAATTATCCATAATTAAATCCATAGTTGGTCGTGGTGTACCAAAAGCGTAATCTTCTGGACAAAATGGGACAAGAGTAGACGATTCTAATTGAGATAATAATAAAGAGTTAAGATTGTCCTTTGCGTCATAGCGACAAGAGCAACCTAAAAGACAAGCAGAGAGAGCTACCTCTCTTTTCTTTTTAGACATGGTAAAGTATCCAGTAAAGATAAGCATTACTCAAAACGGTCAAAAGCATAATCATAAAAAGTCTTTTTCCTGATTTCCGATGCGACAGGGTGTAGAGACCTGGTAAGCCTCTTCGTCTTCTATCTGCTATGGCAAAAAGTAGAGTACTTAACCAGAGAATCAAGAAAAGCATCGAGAAAAATATCTCAATAATCAAGAAAATAAAAAGCTGTTTCTCTCCGATAGCATTAACGATTGTCAATTTATCAAAATTTTCAAGTATATGAATCCCATAATTAAAAACAAACAAAACGAATAACGTTACTAAAAATAATACAGTTTGCGTAAAACGATGCAAACCATACTTTCTATTTGTTGCTAAAGATATGGAAAAAGCCATTAAGATAGGTAGAGATAATAGATATACTACAATACCATCCATGTAATAGGGGGCACGCGTGCCTAAAAACCCTGCATCAAATAAATATTCCACATGCACTCCTTTGAAATAATAGCCTTGGAACATTAATGTATATGAACACAACATTTTCAGTATAGCATATCTTTATTTTAACTTAAATGAAAGAGATTCCTCCTTCATACTATTTTAATTACAGATAAACACTGACTTTATTTCTGTAAACTCTTCTAATGCCCATTTTGGTCCTTCACGCCCTACTCCTGAAAGTTTAGAACCACCATAAGGTTGCACATCAAAACGTAGGGTTGGAATATCATTAATAACTACCCCTCCACATTCGGCATCTTCGATAAACTGTTGAGTGAGCTTAAGGTTATTCGTAAATATCGAAAATTGCAACCCATAAGGAGAATCATTCATTTTTACAATAGCCTCTTCATAAGATTCTACTTTAACCAAGGAGACTATCGGTGCAAAGACCTCTTCACAAAGAATTTTCATCTCATCCGTTACATTTGCCATGACCGTTGGTGTAAAACTGCCATCAACAACATCTCCACCTGTTAATAACGTTGCCCCTTCCTCTATAGCAGAAGCTACCCATGTTTTTGCACGTACTAAAGACTCCTCATCAATGAGTGGTCCCATAAATGTATCTTCTTCATAAGGAGAACCTACTTTTAATGTTTTAGTTTCACGTGCCAGTACCTCTGCGAATTCATCATAAACATCAGCATGAACATAGATACGTTGTAACGAAATACACACCTGCCCAGAGTTTACAAATGCACCAAAAGCACAACGCGATGCTGTGTACTCAATATCGGCTGAAGTATCAATAAATGTCGCAGCATTTCCACCAAGCTCTAAACTCACTTTTTTAATGCCTGCTTGTTGAGTAATAATATTTCCAACAGGAACAGAACCTGTAAAAGAGAGTACACGAGGAATCATACTTTTTACCAAAGTACTACCAACCTCTACATCGCCATAAACAACCGATAACGCATCTTTTATTGCATATTTAGAGCTATTAAAAAGTTTTGCTAATTTATAAGACGTTAATGGTGCTTCAGGTGTTGGCTTTAAAACCACAGCATTTCCTGCACCCAAAGCAGGAGCAATCTTATGGGCTACTAAATTCAGTGGAAAGTTAAATGGAGTAATACACGCTACTACCCCAACAGGTACACGAGTAAAATACGCGAGGGTTTTTCTTCCACTTGGAGTAATATCGGTAGGAATTGTTTCCCCATGCAGAGCAATCAACTCTTTGGCTGTAATTCTAATCGTCTCAATACATCGGTCAACCTCTACACGAGCAAATGCCAAGGGTTTAGCCACTTCATGAACCAAGGTCATTGCCATATCTTCACGATGTTCTTCCAGCATATCAGCCACATCTTCTAACCAAGAGACTCGTTGATGCAAAGGTGTTTTTGCTGTAACTTTAGAGGCAACTTCAGCAATTTTTAACGCACGAAGAGTATCTTCTACATTACAGATAGGAGCTCGACTCACAACTTCGTGTGTATAAGGACTTCTACGTTCAGAAAAACTTTCTCGTATCTCCTCTTCACTTCCCATAAAGATTTGTGCATCATTAACTTGATTACTACTATTAAATATTCCAAACATTATTTTACCTTTTTATCAATATATTCGATTATAGCAAAATAAAATTACATTTTTTTTTCAAACACTTTTTATCCTAAAAAAATCCCTTCAAAAAGCTTTTAGCCTTCTCTTTTACACTCTCAACATCAACCTCTTCTAATGTTTTAGAAACGTCCTCTTTTACAGAGTTTAATTTTTGTTTAATATCCTCTTTTTGTTCCGTTCCCAACCATGCACCTAAGCGTTTATTGAGCTGATATTTTAGAAGCTTTTGCATATCAATAGAGACCTTAGGATTTTTGAGTGTTCCATAGATACCTCCATAAAGCTCTTCTCCTGCTATTTTTACTTCAAATTTAGATTGAATACTGTTGGTTTTAGAGTACATCTTTGTATCAGTTAAGTAGACATGCTTATCACTTCCATTATCAATTTTTAGAGTTGAGGACAAAACAGAATTTTGATACCCACCGACAAAAGAGCTGTCACTATAAGTATCTTTTAGCATATCAATACCCGTTGTATTAAAAATCATATCTGTCATTTTTGTTTTTCTAAATTTTGTCTCTTTTAGCTTCGTATTCATGAGGACTATTTTATCTTTTATATGATAATCAATAGAGCCGTAAACCTTTGCAGAGAGCAGTGGAGGATAGGAGAAGAAACGTAAAAGTTTTACCAACGAAGCCCCGTATAGATTTAATTCTAATTTTTCTTTTGCATATTTATATTTTAATAAGCCCTCAAAGTGATTGCTTTGTCCTGTAACAATTAACTCTTTTTTATAGTAACTCATCGCTCCTTCACTTTGAAAACTTCCACTATATTTATGTTTTAGAAATTTTTCAAAATATGCCAACTCATTTAAATCAACAGCGTAATTGGCTTTCAATTCATGTTTGCTTTTATGGTAATACCCATCAGCCACAATCATATTTCCTATGTCCGATTTGATTCCAATATCATAAAAGTACTCCATGTCTTTAAATTTTATTTTACTCTTAAATGAAAAAGGAACCGTACCCGAAACCAATGGCATGTTCGCCTTCTTCATATAAACAAGAGCCTCTCCATCACTTTCATATTTTGAAAAATATTTAAAGTAAGCATTTATATCTGTTTTTCCCCGAAGCAGTGGCTTCTTTTTTAGATAGAGTAACACTTTTTTACTGTTTACATCCCGTAATGCTATCTTTAAATTTTTAAAGGCTTTAGCCGTTTTGATAAAGGAAAATGCAATCTCTCCTTCAAAAATCTTTCCTTCTCCTTCGATAAAAGGGTGTGAAAGAAGCCCCGAAACATGCCCTTTTATATCAAGTTTTTCTTTTAGATAAATAGCGTTGTATCGAAAAGAGTTCCCTAGAAGATGATAGTCCATATCAAGTTCTTTCCCTTTTAGCGTTCCATCAATAAATGCTGTAGCACCATTATTAATCTTTACATTCATCTGTATTTTAGGGTAGTTATCAATGTTTAACGAAGAGACTTCTAAATCATTTTTTGTTTTTTTAGAGAGAACTGAGCTTAACGTTTGAGCCATCGTATAATGACCTAAAGAGGTATTTAACAGATAAAAAACAACGATTGTTAAAAAACTTAAAAACCATAACAAATACTTCCAAAACACTTTCATCAATAACCTTGCTCATTTTTGGCATAGTGTAACATAAAAAGAGAGTTTAACACGACTTTAGCTAAAATGTTCCATTAATTTTTAATGAAAAGAAACACTGGAGAAACGCACACATGGATGCAGCAAAATATATATGGATGAACGGCGAATTTAAACCTTGGAATGAAGCTCAAACTCACGTTTTATCACACACTCTACACTATGGAAATGGTGTAATTGAAGGAACAAAAGCTTATAAAACAGCAGATGGTTATGCAATATTTAGATTAAACGACCATACGAAAAGATTAAAAGAGTCAGCAAAAATGACCCTTATTGACATCCCTTACACTGTTGAAGAGATGAACCAAGCTCAACTTGAGTTGATTAGAAGAAATGAGTTTACAGGCGACAATGTTTATATTAGACCTTTTGCCTTTTTAGGTTATGGAGTTATGGGTGTTTACCATAAAGATGCCCCCGTAGAGACAGTACTTGCTGCGTGGGAATGGGGTGCATACCTTGGCGAAGAGGGATTGAAATCAGGAATTAAGCTTAAAATTGCTTCAATGAGCCGAGCTGGAAACACCTCAAGCATGGGAAAAGCAAAAGCAACAGCCAATTACCTAAACAGCCAAATGGCAAAATTTGAAGCCATTGATTGTGGATACGATGAAGCCCTACTTTTGGATGACCAAGGGTATGTAGCTGAAGCGAGTGGAGCCTGTTTCTTTATGGTTAAAGATGGCGAAATTATTACCCCACCAAACGACAACTCTTTGGCTTCAATTACACAAAAGATGGTTATTGAATTAGCAGAAGACATGGGTTATAGTGTAAGTAGAAGAAGAATTACCCGTGAAGAGGTATACGTTGCAGATGAAGCTTTCTTGACAGGAACAGCTGCTGAAATTACCCCTGTAAGAGAGATTGATGCACGTACCATTGGTGGTGGCTCACGTGGAGAGATTACAGAGATTATTCAAAGTACTTACTTTGATATTGTATTTGGAAGAAATGAAAAATACAAACACTATTTGACCTACATATAAGGATATTAGATGCCAGCAGACATGAACGACTATTTTAAAAAGAAACAGCCCAATAACGGTGGAGGAAACAATCAACCACCTAAAAAATCTCAACAAGCAATGGGTGGAGGTAATGGTGGTGGGAAATCAGCTCCATCATGGATATTTGTTGTTTTAGCGATTGTAGCAGCTTTTGTCTTTTTTAAACCCTTTACCATTATTAACTCGGGAGAAGTGGGAATAAAAGTGCATACGGGTAAGTTTGAAGAAGTGCCTTTAAAAGCAGGTTTAAAGTTTTACATTCCTGTTTTAGAGCGAATTATTATTGTAAATACACGAATGAGACAAATTATCTACTCAAATCAAGACAATGCCATGATAGGAGATAACTACAACTCAAGAAATACCCTAGGGGCAAATGACCTAGAGGGTGGTGTAAAACAGAGTAGAGCCATTCCTGTACTGGATAAAAGAGGTCTGACCGTTAATATTGACCTTGCTGTTCAATACCGATTACGTCCTGAATCAGCTCCAAAAACCATTGAACAATGGGGTGCAAGTTGGGAAGAAAAAATCATTAACTCTAAAGTAAGAGAAGTGGTTCGTGATGTTATTGGTCAATACGCTGCTGAAAAACTTCCAGAAATGAGAAATGAAATTGCAACAGCAATTCAGACAAAGGTAACCAACAAAGTAAATGCACTTGATGGACAACCTGTAATTCTAGCATCTGTTGAACTTAGAAACATTGTTCTTCCTATAAAAATTAGAGAAAAAATTGAACAACTTCAAGCAGAAAAGCAAAATGTAAACATTGCAGAGCAACAGAAAGAGCGAGCAAAACAAGAAGCACAAAAAAATGCTGAAATTGCACGTGGAGAAGCTGAAAGAAACAGAATTGTAGCTCAAGGGCAAGCCGATAAAATCAGAATTGAAGCAGAAGAGCAAGCAAAAGCAAACTCACTGATTTCAGCGTCATTGACACCTCAACTTCTTCAACTAGAGCAGATTAAAACTCAAGGTAAATTTAATGAGGCACTTAAAGTAAATAAAGATGCTCAAATTTTCTTGACACCTGGTGGAGCAGTACCCAACATTTGGGTCGATGCAAAAGGTAAAGAACAAAGAGCTGTTTCAGCACAACAATAAATTCATATATGGTGCGTTGGAAAACGCACCCTACGGAGACCCCATGCAAATCAATTGGAAAACAACCCCCCTAATCCCTGCAATCGCACAAGACCACGAAACAAATGAAGTTTTAATGTTAGCCTATATGAATGAAGAGGCATATAACTTAACCCTAAGCACTGGCTATGCTCACTATTTTAGCCGAAGCAAACAACGTATTTGGAAAAAAGGCGAAAGCTCTAATCATACCCAAGAGGTAAAAGAGATGCTTTTAGATTGTGATGCCGATACCCTTGTCTTAAAAATTCATCAAAATGGTGTTGCTTGTCATACAGGTACAAAGAGCTGTTTCTTTAGCTCTGTAATGCAAAATAAAAGAGTGCTAGAGCAAGAAGTAGATACTACAGCTATGTATGGTGTCGTCGATACTCTGTATCATACGGTACTAGAACGTAAAAACGATACAAATACAAAAAAGTCATGGACAAAAAAACTGCTTAACGACAAAGAGCTGATGCTCTCTAAAATTCGTGAAGAAGCCGATGAAGTTTGTGTCGCGATTAATGAAGAGTCTGATGAACAAGTGATTTATGAGTCAGCCGATTTACTCTACCATACTATTGTTGGATTAGGCTATCGTAACATCTCTCCTGATCGTGTTAAACAAGAGTTAGCTCGTCGCTTTGGAATGAGTGGAATTGAAGAGAAAGAGAATAGAAAAAAATAGTCTATATTTCTTTATGTTAAATAAAAATAGATTAGATTTTACAATTTATTTCTATTTAACAATAATATTTATCAAAAAAAACATTCACTGTTTTAAAATACTCTCCTTCGCATCGAATAGCGATGCAAAGCCCATAAAATAACCATCTAACCCTAGATTTTAAGATTAAATTCTATTATAATAGAACTATAAATCTAACATTTTCCATAAAAATTTTTAGGAGGGCATTATGAAAAAATTTATTATAACCGTTGGCTTACTTTCCACATTAAGTTCTATGCTTCTTGCAGAGACCATTTTAACATTAGGACAAAGAGCTACTTCAGCTATTGATACAATGCCTGCAAATCAGATAAAAGATACATTAGAAATACCACAAGACACAACACCATTTACTAAAAAAATTACAACTATGAGTGCTGAAGAACAACTTGATTATGACAGACGCTACAATGAAAAATTTTTTCAGCCATGGGACTCAGGTATGGTTATGTTAAGCAAAGGCGAAAAAACTTGGCAATTTAAATATGCAAAAGAGCGAACCTATCATAGTGATGGAACTACCATAGCAAAATCTTGGTATAAAAAACAGATAAAAAACTCTAATTTTTCCGATTCAGACACTCTATCACTCCCTGCTATTACAATTAAGCATACAAATCTAAGACTTTTTCCCAGTTCAGATGGTATCTATTACGACCCAAGGAGAACAGGAGAAGGTTTTCCTTTTGACTACAGCCAAAACTCCTCCGTACACATCAATACACCTTTAGCAATTTCACACTATTCATTGGATAAACAGTGGGTTTATGCACAAACTTCTTTTGCATCAGGTTGGATAAAAACAGAAGATATAGCTTTTGTAACATCAAATTTTCAGACTCAATTTAGAAATGATAATTACTCAATTACGGTAAAAGACAATCTAAATCTTAGCGATGATAATGGTTATATATCGTTGGTTAAAATAGGAAGTATCTTCCCAATCGACCCAAAAACAAAAAAATATCTTATTGCGAAAAAAGATGAAAAAGGGTACGCATACTTATCAAAAGTAACGGTTAATGACATTGATATTATTGCACATAAACCTATTAAATTTAACCCTTATAACATTGCCTATATCTCTAAACAACTGGTAGGAGAACCGTATGGATGGGGTGGTGGATATGAAACACGAGACTGTTCTGCATTAACCAGAGATTTTTTCTCTCCATTTGGAATCTATTTAGCTCGAAATTCACGTCAACAAGCCAATAATGGAAATGAGTTTATTTCACTAAAAGGTCTGAATGCAAAAACAAAACAACAGACCATTTTAGCCAATGCAAAACCCTTTAGATCCATGCTTTTTGTTCCAGGACATATTACGCTCTATCTAGGAGAAGAAAAAGGAGAACCGATTATTTTACATAACTATTGGGGAGTACGTTTAAAAGATGGAAGTAAAAAAGTATTGGCAAGAGCCATTATTAGTACCACCAAACCAGGGATGGAACTGAGCAATGTAAAAAAAAGTAGTATGCTTATTAATACACTGACAGGAATAGTGAACTTTTAAAAGTTCACTATTATTTAGCTACCGTACTGCATGACGCACTCTCTGCATTTCCACCTGCAAAATAGTTTCCATCAAAACTAACCAATGAATATTTCTTATCATCTCCTAAAGAATCCGTTAAACCTTTAATCGACAAGAACCCAAGTGAATCAGCACCAATATATTCAGCTATCTCTTGTGGTGTTTTAGATGAAGAGATAAGTTCTTGGGTAGTTGCTGTATCTATTCCATATCGACAAGGAAACTTGATTTCAGGGGCTGCGATACGCATATGCACTTCTACTGCACCAGCCTCTTTAAGAAGTTTAACTATCTGTTTAGAAGTTGTTCCACGAACCAGAGAATCATCTACAATGGCTACTTTTTTTCCTTTAATCATGTCTTTAATAGGAGAGAGTTTTAACTTTACTTTTAAGTCTCGTATCTCTTGAGTTGGTTCAATAAAAGTACGTCCTACATAGTGATTTCGTACAATTCCCATCTCAAAAGGAACACCCATACCATCGGCATAACCTTTGGCCGCAGCCACACCTGAATCAGGAACAGGGAGTACCAAATCAATATCAGCAGGAGTCTCTTTTGCCAACTGTTTCCCCATTTTTAGACGCATATTATAAACGGTTTTCCCATCAATGATAGAGTCTGGTCGTGCAAAATAGATATACTCAAAAGCACAAGGGTGTGGGTCTGATTCAAAAATCATCTCTGATTTTGGCTCTTTCCCCTTTTCAAAAACAAGCATCTCTCCAGGTTCAACATCACGAATAAACTCTGCCCCAACAAGGTCAAAAGCACAGGTTTCAGATGCCACTATCCAAGCACCATTTTTAAGCCGACCAAGACTGAGTGGGCGAATTCCAAAACGGTCACGAACCACAAACATTTTACTACGACTCTGAATCGCCAAACAGTACGCACCTTCTATTTTACTAAGCATATCTTTGATACGGGATTTAAGTTTGTTTTTTTGACTCTTTGCAATAAGATGTACAATATTTTCAGTATCCATATCGGTTTGAAATATTGCTCCTTTGTCAATTAAGTCATTACGAACTTCATATTTATTGGTCAAGTTTCCATTATGAGCTACCGATATTTCGCCCAGTTTATACTTGGCAAAAACAGGTTGAGCATCTAAAACAGAATCTTTTCCTGCTGTAGAGTAACGGTTATGCCCAATAGCACAAGCACCTTCAAGTAGTTTTAATCGCCCCTCATGAAAAACATCGGTTACCAATCCTCTTCGCTTGACCAAGTGAATTCGCTCTCCATCTGCCGAAGAGATTCCTGTAGATTCTTGACCCCGATGTTGCATGGAAAATAGAGCATAATAGGCTATTTTCGCTGCATCTTCTGCACCAAATACTCCAACTATAGCACACATATTATATTCCTAAACAATCGTTAATAGAATACATTCCATTCTCTTGACCGACTATCCATCCAGCAGCCCGTATTGCACCTTTTGAAAACGTTTCACGACTGGTTGCAGTATGATTTAATTCTAAAAATTCGCCATCGTTATAGAAACCAACCGTATGTCGCCCTACTATATCACCACCACGAAGAGCCATAACAGCTATTTCATCTTTTGTTCTAGCTCCAATCTGACCATCACGCCCAGAGATACGAACAGCATCCAAATCCAATCCACGACCTTTAGCTGCAAACTCTCCAAGGGTTAACGCCGTCCCAGATGGAGAATCTACTTTATGTCGGTGGTGTTGTTCTACAATTTCTATATCAAAATCTTTTAGTGTTGAAGCTACTTGCTCTACAAGTTGTTTAAGCAGTGCAATTCCTGCTGACATATTTGAAGAGTATAAAACAGGCATGTTTTCAGAAGCTTCATTCAAAAGATTTTGCTGATGCTCACTAAATCCTGTTGTGGCAATAACCAAAGCAGTAGGATTTTTAAGTGCATTTTCTAATAAATCTTGTGTAGCAACAGGTGCAGAAAAGTCAATAATTACATCAGCATTTTCAAGAACAGTTGCCATATCATTCGTAATTAATGTACTCTCTGGAACAGCTACTTTCAGCTCATCAAAAACATGCAATACGCTTAACTCTAAGCCCTCAGTCTCTAATACATTCTTAATTAGGTGTTCGCCCATGCGTCCTGTACTACCTACTATTCCTACTTTTGTCATTTTTTATATCCTCGTGCGTTAAATTATTTCGGATTATACATGATTTTTTATAAGGGTGGGATTTATCAAGAATATAAGCTGTTCCCACGTTGAACGTGGGGAACAGAAGAGAAGATGGAGAACAAATATTATGAAAGCTCTTGAATATATGCAATAACCTGTAAGGCAGCGATTGAACCATCTCCAGCTGCTGAAACTACCTGTTTTGGTGCTTGAATTCTCATATCTCCTGCACAAAACAGTCCTGCAACATTGGTTTTCATACTAAGGTCTACAATCACTTGACCCCAATCGTTCATGGCACAGATAAACTCGCCATTTTCATCTTTTAGAACCGAGTTGTTTACATTGTGACCAACAAAGACAAAAAGACCTGTATTTGCCATATCGGTAATCTCATCGGTTTTAATGTTCTTGATTTTTACACCATCAAGCCCCATCATTCCACCGTATGCCTCTTCGATAACCGAATCGGTAATCAAGTGAATATTCTCTTTTCTTTTGATTCTATCCAGTGTAGGAGGGGCTGCTCGAAACTCATCTCTTCTATGTACGACATAGACATCCGAACAGATATTTGACAAATAGAACGCCTCTTCAAGAGCTGTATCTCCACCACCAAGAACCGTTACAGGCTTGTTTTTATAGAAGAATCCATCACAGGTGGCACAAGTACTAACGCCCTTTCCAAAAAAAGCATCTTCTCCATTAAATCCTGCTCGTTTAGGGGTAGAACCTGTACAAACAATAACCGTTAATGCTTCAGCTATCTCGCCACCTTCAAGAGTAATGGTAAAATGGTCGCCTGTTTTCGCCACACGCTCAACCTTTTTCATTTCATGTTTTAGACCAAAATGAAAACACTGTTTTTGCCAAGTATCCATAAAATCCATACCTGTTTTGTCGTGTTCAAAAAAACCTGGGTAGTTTTCAATCTCTGAACTTTGGGTAATCTGTCCACCAGGAAGTCCCATCTCGAACATAGTTACATTTTGTAAACCACCACGCGTTGCATAAAGTCCTGCCGTAAGACCAGCTGGTCCTCCACCAATAATTGCACAATCTAACATTGTAAAATCCTTAAATAGTTGTTTTGTATTTTATAATTTTTTTTGATAAAAGGGGAAAGTAGGTTCGATTTCATCGAACGTTAATAAGCCTTCTCATACAAGTGTATGAGAAGAAAAAAATTACGCCAGTTGAGCGTTAATTTTTTCAGCAAATGCCTCTTTAGAAGCAGCACCTACCATTTGGTCAACCAACTCGCCATCTTTAAAGAAAAGAATTGCTGGAATTGAACGAATTCCATATTTAACAGAAATTTCTTGTTGCTCATCTGTGTTTACTTTTGCAATAGTCGCTTTTCCATCAAAATCATTTGCTAACTCTTCTACTACAGGAGCAATCATTCTACAAGGTCCACACCATGGAGCCCAAAAGTCTACCATTGTTACGCCTTCTGCGATTGTTGCCTCAAAATTGTCCTGTGTTAATTCTACGTATGTTGCCATATTTGTATATCCTTAATTTAATTTTTTAATTAATGTTGTCATTATACATCAATTATGTTTATAGATTATGTAGTGTACAATCTAATATAAACGATTTATAGCTTATCTTCTCTTAAGTTGTCAAGTCTAATCCAAAAGAATTTCAGAATATTGTGCAGAACGGCTATTTCTGATAACATTTATGGATTTTCCCTTAATCGTATAAACAAATGAAATTTTGGGTTTCTTACTTTCATTTGCATTTGCTCGATGTAAGAGTTTAGAGTGAAAAATAACCACATCACCTTTATTTAAAGAAAAACTTTTTCTTGTTTCTATAAGTGACACATTTAAAGGGTGTGCCGTATCAAAATACTCTTTCTCTCCAAACTGCTCTTTAAAAAAATTCATTTTATGGCTTTTAGGAATAAATTCTAAAACACCATTCTCTGCATTTTCCTCTCCCAATGCTAACCAAACGCTTACTAAATTATCCCCATCATAAGACCAATAACGTCTATCTTGATGCCAAGCTGTTTCGGTACTACTATAAGGCATTTTTGTCATTATGGAGTTATGATGTGCAAGAGTCAAAACCACATCGTCTGCTAAAATTTGCTTTAAAAGAGGTCGTATTTCTTTATTTTCCATCCAGTTTTTAAAGACAATGTCTCTATCATAAACTTGACGAAGCCGTCGAACTGTTATCTCTTGATTTCTCTCAATACTATGATAATCAGAAACGTCAGTTCGATACTCTTGAGACTTCATACTGTAACCAATCTCTGTCTCAATAGGTTCTACTTGATATTTTAAGTGAACTTTAGCCACATCTAAAATTACTTCGCACTCTTTTGTATTCGCAAAATTTCGTATAAGCAAGAATCCATTATCCTTAAACTGCTTCAACTCATCGTTTGTCAATTTCATCCGTAAAGCCCCTTTTTGTATAGAAAAATAAGTATATATTATAGCTTTTATAAATTTATTTATCATTTTATAATATAGCATTTGCTTTAAAAAAAAATGATAGAATTTTATGATGATAAAAACTTTATATATTCTTTCTCAATTATTTTTAGGATTGCTACTTTTTCAAACCTCTCTTGTTGGAATCAAAGAGTTTAATTCTATAACAGTAGACAGACTCTCTAACACAGAGCAATGGAAACGCTTACTCCATTTTAAAAATGGACAAAGTGAAATAGATGATACAAGATTCTTTTTTACCAAAGATGGAAAGACCAATCCAAAAGCCGAACTAGAAGCCTCTATAAAAAAACTTATCTCTGACAAAAGCGATGATGAAAATGCCACTCTTTGTCATTATCCATCACGTTCTGCATGGATTTTAGAACAACTCCCCGACTTAAAAAGCACTATTTTTACTCCTCAATGTAAAAGCTTAAAAAAAGAGCTCAAAGAGTTAGGAGCAAAACAGGTAACCTTTATTTTGGCTTCTGCACACATCAACTCCCCTGCTTCGGCATTTGGTCATACCTTTTTACGAATTGATAATAACCCAAATACTCCCCTGCTCTCTTATGCCATAAATTACTCTGCTCAAACTACCCAAGACAATGCTTTTATCTATGCCTACAAAGGGCTATTTGGTGGCTACAAAGGTCGTTACTCTATCGACCCCTACTATAAAAAATTAAATGAATATTCTGACCTAGAACAGCGTGATATTTGGGAGTATACGCTGGATTTAACTCAAGAAGAGATTAATCGAATGGTCAAACACATTTTTGAAATTCGTCACTTCTATGCCGACTACTTCTTTTTGGCTGAAAACTGCTCCTATAACCTTTTGTGGCTCATTGAAATTGCAAAACAAAAGAGCAATTTAGTAAATAAATTTAACCATAAAGCCATTCCCATTGATACCCTTCGAGCAGTAGTCTCTGAAAATTTGGTCAAAAAAAGTATTTACCGACCCTCTAAACGCAAAGAGATTTTAGCCATCAGTGAGCCAATACAGCATAACGCTATCGCTTTAGATTTCGCTCAAAGCGATGAGTATAATCTAAGCCTCATAGACAATTTAACTAAAAAAGAGCAGATAGCCTCGTTAGAGTTAGCAACGGCTCTGTTAAAAATAAGACGTTCCGATAATAAAATATCTAAAAAAGAGTATCTTCCAAAATTTTTAAAAATTCTTCGCAAAAGAAGTAAACTGGGAAAAGTACCAAAAAAAAGTATAAAAAGACCAAGCTCTCCAAAAGATGGACACTTATCTGCTAAAACAACTTTTTCATACATGAGTGATAAAGTATTTAAAGCACGTGCAAAAGTATCCTATCATGATATGTATGATAATGACGATGGATATATTTCAGGTGGATATATTAGCTTTTTTGATACAGCTATTGAGTACAAAGACCACAAACTAAAGCTAGAAGAACTAAACTTTTTAGATATTAAATCCTATGCCATCCAAGACAGCATTTTCAAACCCATCTCATGGCAAGTAGCAGTAGGAGCAAAACGACTATTTGACAATGAACTAAACAGCTATCTAACAACAGGAGCAGGCATCACACTAGGTAGAGATAACCTATACTGCTTTGCTACCATTACCCCAAGTATCTATTACAAAAAAAATGAAGAATTCAGTATCGCAGGAAACATAGGAGTACTCTACAACCCATCAAAACATCTAAAATTAGGCTTCAGTGCTTCAAAAGAGTGGTTTGATGAAAATCGAGAGATAGATAAAGCAGAACCATTTATAACCTATAGCTTTGACCAAAAATCGGCTATTAATATAAAGTATGAGTATAAAGATTTAGATGGAGAGAAAGAGAGCGATGTTATGCTCTCTTGGTTTTGGTATTATTAGTGAACACTCTTTATTCTCTAACCAATCCCCTCAATCCTATCTTGATAAACACGAATAAGTTTATACTCTCTGCTCATCATTAAAACCTCATCCCATATGTTATCTATAGCATTATGAAAAGCTTTCATTTTCATATTTCCAAGTTTAATGTGTATAACTCTTGGTGGAGGATTGTTTAAAAGTACACGGTCAGAAAAATCTGCATCTTTAGTCACAATAGTTAGATTATTTTTTTCTGCATGTTTCCAAATTTCACTATCTTTCATATTTGGGTCAATGTCAATTACATGTTGATACTCATCTCCTCGCCAAAGAGAAAAATAGTACGGTAGATTTGCGTCTATAATATATTTAATCATTTTCTACTCTACTCTTTTTACGCTATTTTTTGAAGTGAATACTTTTGTCCCATCAGTTGTGTAGCAAAAGCCAAACAGGTTTGTATATCTTGTTGTGTAAGTGTGGGGTACTGTTTAAGTATCTCTTCATTGCTTTCTCCTACACTCAAAAACTCTAGTATGGTTTGTACAGTTATTCTCTGCCCTCTAATGGTTGGTTTACCATTACATACATCTGCATCTATAGTTATATTTCCATCAAAAAATGATAATTTTTCGGCATTCATCAAAGACTCCTTTTATTTTTTACTAGTATATCATGAAAATTTTTGATTATCTGCTTTATTTTCTTTTTTGCGATAAAAACCTCTTTACCTATTGTTCCTCCATCTGAGATGAGGAATACCTATGAAGTCGTAGTCTATTGAATTTATACCACCCAATTCAAAATGGGGAACGATTAAATCGAAATATTTTCTTTTTGATAAGGAAAATTATACGTTATTCTTTCCTTTTTAAAATACTTATCTCCCTCTCCAAAAACCCATTCTCCTCAAAAAAGCTCAAATAGTCATCAATACTCTCACAACCATTAAGTTCCATCTTCTCTTTAACATATCGTTCATAAGAAAAATCCAACTCATTAGGAGCTAAAAGAAGCTGAGTAGCAAAGTCATTTTGAAACGCCACAATAGCTTCTTTCATCGCATAGTGAAGACTCTCTTCAACTGCTAAAACAATATCCCATCGTCTTGTAATATTCAGAGCATTTATCAAGGTCTCCGTATTGTAAACATAACCTGTAGTCTCCAAAAATTTAAACTCCAAATCAAGCAACATCTGTTTTAGATTGATAGGCTCTAAAACTTTAAAAAGAAAATAGATGTCAAAGAGGTCTTTGATGGTATCGGTTCTATCACATAGGGCTTTTAGTTTGTAGAGTAGGAGGTTATAGGCATCATCTGTTTTGGGTTGTTCATAAACTTCTAAGTTTAAACCTCCCTCTCTATACATCCTAACCACATTTCGCCAAAATAGAGCCGTTTGCTTTTTAAATAACTCATCAATCGTTGGTAGTAGTTTTTCAATAGCTTTAGTAGGTAAAATCTTTAAAATATCTCCATAAAACAGATTTTCAAAAAATGGTTTTACAAATTTAGCATTTCCCTTACGAACCTCTTTTAAGATATAGCTAACTTCATAGTTTTTACCCCAAAAGGCTACTTGTATCTCTTTTTTGAGCTGTGTAGGATCGATTTTATCGAACAAGAATTAAAGCCCGTAAAACAATCTGTTCGATGAAATCGATCCTACAAATTTTGAGCATTAATTCCTTAATTCATTGGCATTGGGCTGAAGCCTCCGATTCCATGAGGTGGGTAGTTTTTTTGGTTGGATGAAAGTACAATATACCGATTTACTATTAAGTACTACGATTATAAAAATAAATATATCGTAAATGCCCCAATTCTATCGTAATAAGTCTAATTTACCTGCTTTAGCCATCTTAAAAAGAGTCTCCCACATCTCATCACTTCTACTACTTTGGATTTTCTCTAAAGAATATTTATTGTATAAATGACCATTTGGTGCAACACTAAGCATTAGTATTTCTTGTGTATTTTTATCATTACTCTCTATTATCGTCTCATTTATAAAATTTTTACGAATATAATCAATAAATAGATGCCTATTAGTCAAATAACTGTTAGAGCCTTTGTTGTTTTGTCTAATTTTTATAATTAGCTTGTCTACTTTTCGTCCTAATTTCTCCTCTTGGTATGTAAACTGTATGTCTGTTTTTTCTTTAAATTGCTTTTGTGCTTTATCTAAGATTTGTCGTTTAATATCATGATACCTATATGTATTTGGTATTTTAAATATCTCTCTTAAATAGTCAATTTTGACCTCTAAAGAGAAACTATTTGCTGATTTATGATATGCCATATATTGATTATACTCCATTGTTAAAAACTCGTAAAATCTAGGGCTATACTCCCCTTTTAGGCTTAAAATATTTATAATTTTATATTGAGTGAAATTTCCTCTCTCTTTTAGCTCTAATAGATATGGTTTTAATTTAGGATGTATATCAAAAATAATATACCCCTCTATTCTCTTTAAATCAACCATAGAACACCAGTTAAAAATCTTATTATCAACCTCAAAAGGATTATTCATTAACTCTTTTGCTCTATCTTTTATAAAATTTATATTTTTACTACTACTATTGATTAACTTCAGATAATCATCTATTTTTAGTGCATACTCTTGTAGCTCTTTATCATCTACACGTATCATACTCACTATACTACAGAGCATCTTTTGAGATGTTCCCGATAGTTCGCCTTTGGCTTTTATTAGCTCATTTGCTTTTGATACAATATTATTTCTATGCTCTTCTACTTTAATTTTTTTCATTACGATACTTTATATTTTATATCGTTATTATATAAAAGAGATACTAAATTTAAACTTATCGTAAATAGTACCAATTTTATCGTAGCTTCCCCCATTTTTATCGTAATAGCATCCCAACTTTATCGTAACTTACCCCAATTCTATCGTAATAGAACGCCTTAAAACCCTAAAATATGGGCTTTAGATAGTAGATAAAAGAGTAAAAGAGGAGAGAAAAGGAGTTTTTTAAAAGCTAGAAAGTTTTTTGGTGCGTTGCAAAGCATAGTTTTAGTTGCATCTCTTCCATACGAATTTTTATCGCTTCAATCGGGTCTAGTTCAGATATTGCCCATGCTCTATCTTCATATTTTTCAATTAGCAGTACCAAAACTTCAAGCTCATCACTTTGGGGGGTGTGTATAGCAGGGTTTAAATCCATAAGCTCATCGACTCTATCAAGAGCATTATCATAGTCTGTTTCATTTCGTATAGGTCTAATACTCATTTTAAATCTCCTCTGCATTTATCTTGTCATATTGAGCGTGTGTTCCAACAAATTTAACCCTTACAATTTTTCGTAAATAGTCAATAATCAATTTACTCTTTCAATTTTAGCTATAAAAGATACAAATGGATATATTTCATTACCATTTTTTGATTTATAAATATACTCTTTTGAATTATTAATTTTTATTGTTCCAATTAAATTAGGAAAATAATTTTTATCTTCATTATTTGTATATTCTTGAAATAAATTATCAACATATTCCTCTTCGCTTAATTTTAAAATTTCTTTTCCATTTTCTTTATCTATTGGAATATATGTTGGTACAATCATTAATGCTATTTTTATTAAATTATAATCAATATTAAAACTACCTTCAATTGTATTTTCATCAATATCTGATATTTGTTTTATTGCTGTCTCCCAATCCTTTTTTGTTTTTCCCTTCTTATGTATCCATGAATGCTTTAATTCTATTAAAAATATTTTATTATCTTTTACTGTTGCAATATCTAAGAATCTTTTTTTGTTCTCTCTATTACGAAAAGGTTCTTCAAGCCAAATATTCTGTGTATAGTTATGTATTGCTGGTGTAAGAACTGAATTTAGCTGTTTTTCTCTATAAATAAAAGGAAATCTTCCCCAAATCTCCCAATGAGCAAAAGACTCTCTTGCAAAATTTTCTATTATCTCTTTAAAAAAAATTTCTACCTCTTCATCCCCAAATGTATCTTTTATACAAATCCCAAATTTACCCATTTTAAAGTTCCTTTTAAACAAATCTTTTAGCCTAAGCTAAGTTATAATCATTATATCTGCTTTTAGTTTTAGGATTGACTAATAACATAACTATACAAGATTTATAACAATATTTATTATTAAATATAATACTAAAATAAGATAATTTACAACAATCAAACATAAAACCCTTATTTTTAAAAATATAGGTTATAATAACCCATGTTATCATAACAAAGGTTATTATATGAGATTTTACAATAGAGAAGATGAACTAGGCATTTTAAAAGAGGCTGATAGATTAAAAAAACAACATGCTATTATGACCATGATTATTGGTCGTAGGCGTGTGGGGAAAACAACTTTGGCACTGCAAAATTTTACAAATGAGAAAAAAATCTATCTTTTTGTCTCTAAAAAAAATGAAGTACTTCTCTGTCAAGAGTTTAGTGAAGAGATAGAATCTAAACTGAACGTTAAGATTTTTGGCGAGATAAAAAAGTTTGAAAAGCTCTTTGAATATCTGCTAGAGTTAGGAAAAAAAGAACCCTTTACATTGATAATAGATGAGTTTCAAGAGTTTTACAAAATTAATAGTTCTATCTACTCCTCTATTCAGAAACTTTGGGATTTAAATAAAAATGAGAGTAAAATACACTTTATTGCATGTGGTTCTATCTACTCACTTATGAAAAAAATCTATGAAAATCACAAAGAGCCTCTTTTTGGACGGGCTGATTTCAAGATTGATTTGAAGCCCTTAAAAGTACGGGTACTCAAAGAGATACTACAAGACCACAACCACTACACCCCACAAAATTTACTTGATTTCTATCTTTTGACAGGAGGGATTGCCAAGTATATTGAGCTTTTTGTACTCTATAATAGTTTAGATGCCAATAGCATGATAGAGAAGATGATTGCTCCGAATTCACTCTTTTTGGAAGAGGGAAAAAATCGACTTATTGAAGAGTTTGGAAAAGAGTATGGTACGTATTTTTCTATACTAAGCCTTATTGCCTCTTCTAAAACCTCTAAAACTGAGATAGAATCCATCTTAGAAAAAAATATATCGGGTCATTTAAATAGATTAGAGAGTGACTATAGTATTATCAAAAGTATTAAACCTATTGGTGCAAAAGAGAATGCTAAAGTACAAAAATATGAGATAGTAGATAACTTCTTGGCATTTTGGTTTCGTTTTATCTACAAATATAAATCCATTGTAGAGGCAGAAGCGTATGAACGGTTAAAGAGCATTATCAGACGAGATTTATCTACATTCAAAGGTAAATTTTTAGAGAAACTCTTTATAGAACTTTTAAAAGAGAAACAAATTTATACCACCATAGGAAACTACTGGGAACGTGGCAATCAGAATGAGATAGATATAGTAGCAGTTGATGAGATAGATAAAAAAATTCTACTTTGTGAGGTGAAACTCTCTGCTAAACGGTTAAATTACAATGAGTTGGTTAAAAAATCGGTTAATATTCTCAAAAAATATAAGGGTTATGAGGTTGAGTATAGGCTTTTGTCTGTAGAGGATATTGATTTATTTTAAAACAAGGTTCTTTATTTGGGTGTAAACACGCCGATTCCGAAAATGCAAATCACATATTCGGAATCGACGGCTTTAGCCTCGTTATAATTTACTCTTAATCCTTATCTGCCAAGCTCAAAAGAGCAGGCAACAGTAATAAGTCAACTACAAATGCAATCATCAATGCGAAGGCTGTTACAATACCAAAGTTTTGGTTTGGCGAGAACTCTGAGAAGGCGAACAGAGAAAAAGCAACCGATAGAATAATGGTTGTGAAAAGTATGGCTTTTCCTGCATAACGCAAGACCTCATCGAAGGTATCTTCCATGTTTAAACCACGCTTTCGGGCATCAAAATATTTGACCAAGAAATGTATGGTATCGTCTACGGCTACCCCTATAATAATAGCTCCTGCTATGGCTACACCAATGTCGATACTAATACCTATCCAACCCATTAGACCAACTACTAAAATGACAGGTAAAATATTTGGTAAAATAAATACCCATAGAATAGAGAGTCGTCTGAAAATAAAAAACATAATCATCGTTACCAAAAAGATGGCTAACGAGAGTGAATAGATAAGCGTGTCCGTTACATCTTTTTGCATGTGTGCAAACATGGCTGTTTGACCTTGAACGGTTGCAGAATATTCTGTTTTTGACCACCAATTTTCGATGTATGCCATCATCTCCAAATCTTTAGAGGTGTCTACAATATCCATCTGACCTGTGATTCTAAGTTTCTGCTCATTAATGTCCATTTTATCGTTTATCTCCATTCCTTGGGGAAGAGAGAGTGAATATAACAGCAAGTATTGAGCAATCAAGTTTTGACTTTGTGGAATCTCATCTTTTCCATCAACCACTTTATTAAATCGTTTTACAGTGTCCATTAACGAAGCCAAATGTCGAACTTCTGGAAAATCGGCTTGGAACTCTTGATAAAATCGTTCAACGGTTTTCATGAACTTAGGGTTTTTAATTCCATTTTTTACTTTTGAATCGACCACAATCTCATATGCCATTGGTCCTGTGAGGTTCTCCATCATAAATTCGGTTGATTTTCGAATCTCTACCGTTTTATCAAAATAGCGAATGGTATTGGAGTCCACTTTTACTTGAAAGAGTCCGATAGAAAAAAGAACAAATATTCCCGTTGTAATCCAAACAATTTTTTTAGCATTGTTAACAATAAACGTTCCATACCCCAAAGGTTCTTTGGCTTTTGTTGCTTCAACCACGTGGGCTTTCATTGGTTTTTTGAGCAAGAGTAAAAGAGCAGGCATCCACAGTACCGAAATAATAAACGCCAATACTGCACCCGATGCTGTAGCAATTCCAAGGGTTAGAATAGGAATTACTTCGGAAATAGTCAGTGTTGCAAAACCAATTGCCGTGGTTAACGAGGTCAAGAAAATAGGTAAAAAGTTCTTTTTCATGCTTTGCACTACAGCAAGCTCATTCTCCATTCCTTCCCGTTTATGAATCAACCATACCGAGTAGATGTGAACAGCATCGGCAATACCAATGGCAACGACAAATACAGGAAGGTTTGCCGTAAAGTTATTGAGCTTGTAGCCCAAAAGAACTTGAACTGCCAATACCGTTAAAAAGGTAAAAACAACCACACCAATAGGAATAAGCGAACCCGAAACTCTACGAAAGAGAAGAAGCAGAAGAATCATCGAAGCCAACAGAACCAATGGGGTAAAGGTCATGGCATCAGATGTTCCAATAACCACAAATGCTTTATTGAGTGCAGGTCCACCATTGAGCCAATATTTATAACCTGTCAGTTCTCTTTCAGGAGCTAATATTTTCTCTAAAGAGTCCATAATAATCATGCTTTTATCACTATCATCATTTACTTTTGGAGTCAAACGAGCCGAAATCATGGTGGTTGTTCCATCTTTAGAGATAAACGCATCAACAACCAAAGGGTCTGTGGTTGCAATCTCTTTTCTATTTGCCAAGTAGGCAGGCGTTGCAGTGTCTATATTTTGAATAAAATCTTCTACCACAATATCATCAGGCTCATCAGGATTGGCATGCACGTATTGATAGTTGGTTAAAGAATCCACCCGTGCAATGTATTTTGTTTTCCACAATGCTTGGGTAATTCGGTCAATTGATGCCAATGCTTTTTGAGAAAAAATTCCATTTTCATCTTTAAAGACAATAACCACCCCATCATCATTTCCAAAGGTCTTTCTAAAGTTATCGTAATCGCTTAAGATTTTTGAATCTTCTCCAAACCAAATACGATAACTTCCATCCATCTCAACATGTTTTAGATTGGATGCCAACGCCAATACCAACAAGGGTATACCTATGGCAATTAACCATCTAAACTTTTTTAAGAATGCTATGTAACTCTTCATTTTTTCTCCTCAAATATCCGAAATATAAGGTGTGATAGCAATCACACCCTACGCTAAAAATAATAACCAAACTCAACAACAGCTCTGTCCAACTCTTGAAAAATAGAACCTGTTTCAGGACTTAGATGTTGATACGATAGTCCTAATTTATAGGTATCGTATAGCCGTGTGTTGTACTCTACAAACAGTATTTTTTCATGATTGTCTCTGTCGATAGCAATACCACCCAAAACATCGGAGTCTGCTCCATCATTTAGGCTCAATCTAAAGCCCAAAGTGACATCATCGGCAAAGAGGTTTCCAAAATCTTTAGCTCCTAATTTATTGCTGTCTTTTGCATCGTATCGGTAGTACTCTGCCAATAGACCCAAATCGGCTTTGTCCCACACACCATAGAGCGTATGTTCTACTCCTAAACTTATTTGAGAATAGTCTGAAACTTTAGAATCATCGCTTTTGGTATAGGCAAGTTCTGTTTTATAAATGGTCTCGCCATCGACTAACGTGGCATACCCCATCAATTTATTGACAATATATGCATGTTGTCGAAGCTCTCTTTGAACAGGTGCTAAATATCGCTGTTCATCGTAACCATTTTGATAAATTAAAGAGTAGTCAATCTGTGTCTCTTCGCCTGAACCCGAGTATTTTAGATAGAGTGTTGGTCGGTCTCGCCCACTTTGGGTCTCTAGGTTATCACTATAAATTGGTGGAAAAAAATTATTAACCGATTGAACATCTTGAACTTTCTGCTTCTCTTCATGAACTTTGGCAATCACTGCAAACTCAGAATTATCAAAATAGTGCGTATAGGCTATATTCCATGCTCCAATTTTGCTATCGTAATCAAAAGGGTCATCCAGCGTATCTTTGGTATTAAAATTATCCGTATGATTATAGAACTCCATTGCCCCCCAAAAACGGGTATTTCGTCCTATTAATAAATCTGAATTTTCAAAATTATATTTATAGTACAAATCATTAGCATCAACATAGCGTCTCTCTTTATCATCTTTATCAAAAATCGCTTTTCCATTAAAGACAAACTGTCCATCGTCTACTTTTTGTTTCAACTCTAACTCTAAGCGAAAAGCATTCTGTTTATCTCGTTTTCCTGCTATATCATGATTGATATAAGCATTTTCAAAACCTATGTTTCCTTTATACTCAAACCCTTCTGCTAAGAGAAGAGAAGATAAAAAGGTCGAAATAAGTATAACTTTATACATTTTATCTCCTGTAGGGGGCGATTGCCATCGCACCAAATATTATTGTTTTAAAACCCGTTTATTAAACTCTTTGTCTGTAAGCCCTGCTTTTACTTTGTCCTCTTTCCAAATCAAAATAGTCGATTTATCGTTTTGATGATTTTTCATCTCAATTTTACCCACACGCCAAACACCATCTATCTGTTTGTAGTCCGAAAAGGTAGCTGTTTTAAGCAATTCACTCTTTCTATCGTAATACTCCACCTGTTGCAGTAAAAAAGTATCTTGTGCTACCCATGAAATCTGTTTGGTATAACCTGAATTTTTATCTTTTGGAATACGTGAACCTTTATAACACTTTACGCCATTTAAATCCACCTCTTCTACTTTTTCATCATAGGTATACTTCTTGTAATTCTGATTTCCAATATCTTCATAGGAAAATTCTGAACCCATAAATGAACCCGATTTATTACGGCTTGCAATTCTTTTTACCCGTTTCAATGCAGGAAGATAGAGCCATTGGTCATCGTCTCGGTCAAGATGTTCATGACCCAATGTTTTTGTCCCTTTTACATCGGCAGGAGTCAAAAAAGTAGAGATGGTTTTATCTCCATCTTCTCCTTCAAGCGTTTTCATTTCAAGTTGACGAATGCTCTTTTGATTTGACGCATTAACCAAAATCATCTCTGTTTGAGCAATAGAACTCTCAAAACCATCCGTTACTTTGTCTGATTTTTCGGCAATCTCCATGTTGCTTAGTGCCATTACGGTGCTGGCTGTGAGTAGTGTGCTTAGTAGTATTTTTTTCATTTTAATTATCCTCTATAAATTTTTTTAAGGCTTCAATATACGAAGCAAATGCTTTTTTACCTTTAGGGGTAATGTGTATGACGGTTTTAGGGCGTTTTCCCTCAAAGGTTTTTTCGATTAAAACGTACGCTTCTTTTTCCAGTTTACTAAGATGGCTAGAGAGATTTCCATCGGTTACTTTTAAACTCTCTTTTAGTGCTTTAAACGGCAACTCATCATTGGTAATTAACAACGAGAGCAGTTTAGAACGCACAGGTTGGTGCAGGAGTGGGTCAAACACTGCACGCTTCCTTCTTTAATTTATCCTCTTCTTTTTCACTCATTTATTTTCCTTTTCAAAGTACTTTGCATTGCAAAGTATATAGAGATTTAGATAAAAAAGAGATAAAAAGTGGGGTAATTACAAAATGCTAATGAATTTGGCTTTTTTATTATTCGGGTGTAAACACGCCGATTCCGACAATGCGACTTGCATATGTGGAATCGAGTGCTTTAAAATTTCTTATGTTATCTGTTGAGATTTAAATTTTCCATCAGAAAGTTCTGTTAGGAAATCTTCTAAGGAATAGGTTTGTCGTGCATCTTGTGTCATTACATGAATTAGAATATCTCCTAAATCAATTACTACCCATTCATCACTTTCGTCAACATGCAAAAAATCTTCGCCTAGAGGCTTGAGTTCTTTTTTTAGATTATCTGCCAAAGAAGAGGCATGTTTTCCACTTAATGCACTTACTATAACTACACGTTTTGCTAAATAATCAACTTTTTCTAAATCAAACG
>Ga0256827_10000291_pt1 | contig 30052 bp, 28 predicted proteins | sample CV84metaG_FD_185977 | JGI IMG/M metagenome (GOLD analysis project Ga0256827, IMG submission 185977) | Hydrothermal vent microbial communities from East Pacific Rise, Pacific Ocean - CV84 | ecosystem: Environmental > Aquatic > Marine > Hydrothermal vents | place: Pacific Ocean: East Pacific Rise...
TCATCGCAGCATCAAGACGATGCACTGCATCGTGATCTCCATGAGCATGAGTACTTAGACCGATGTCACATTTAGTAACTGGAAAATCAACCAAGAACCAGTACCCACCAAAACCTGGGGCATTTCTCCATGGATCTATCACGATCTCTAAACCCTTAGGCGAAGTGATCTTAAATGCACACATCCCATAAAATGAGATCTCAACTTCACCAGTGTCCTCCCGAACACCACCAAACTTTTGTGCTGCGATCACTCTGTCGTTATTTGAGAGTTGCATAAACCCTAAACTTCCAACTGGACCAATTACAGCTTGTTCAAAACCAAATTTTTCTTCAGCTTCTACTTCTGCTTGCTTGGCTGCTATATTTCCTGTTTGCATAATTTTTTTCCTCTTTAATTTCAATATTTAAAAATTATAAAAAAATATATTAATTAACGGTATAAGAAATACGAAATAATGATAAAAAATTTATTTAGTGTGTCAAAGAAGTGTTTCAGAAGGAGTTTCTCCGAAAAACTTTTTATATTCAACAGTAAAATGGCTTGATGAAAAAAAACCATATTTCAATGCTACATCTGAAATCTTTATACTGTTATCTTTTATCGACAATAACTCCTTTCTCACTGCACTTAAACGAAGGTTTTGTAAATACTGTTTTGGAGTTATTCCATATTGTGATTGAAAATTATATTGCAAAGTCCTTATACCAACGTCAAATTCATTTACAAGATCTGATATTTTATAAACACTGTCTATATTTTCTTCAATAATTTTTCTAGCTTTTTTTGCATAATTTTTTTCTTGCATAAAATTTTCTTTTTCTATATAAATCATTGAGAAAAGATGTTGTATGATATCTTCTTCTAAAATATAAAACATATCTGTATTCAATGTTTGAACTTTTCGTTTTTGAATATAATCAAACCAATATTTTACTTTGTTTATAAAAAAACTCAAATTATCTTCTTTTAAAATAATGATATTATCCTTACGTATACTATTTATATGTTTAGAGAAGTAACGGTTAAAGATTTCATCAAAAAAAGTTTCTTCAAATACTAAACTAAAAATTTCATTATCAGTACTTATAATACTATTTGTATCTTCCCCACCATAAACAACTATGAGTTCATGATTATGTGTGACTTTTTGGTTTAGATTAAACACACCCTGTGTTCTAACAAATGACACTTGCACACTGCCCTTTGGTGGACTACTTTCTATCATTATTGCGTTGTCATATCCTATCCATGAAAACTGCATACGAGGAGTAGTAAAAATCCATAATTTAGCTTCAGTTGTACCTTTTTTTATATAAGTCCACCTATTTTGCCAACCTTGACTAATGGTGTTAATTATCTCTAGATCTTTAAATTCGTTATAAAGTATTACCTGAGGTATAAATAATTTTTTGTTTTTTTTCATATCAGATTAATACATCCTAAAATTTTATGCTTAATTTTAGCCATTTTTTCTTTAAAAGATATTTTTATATTTCCATGATATAACGAACTTGTAAGGGAAAATCTCTTTGTTCTATTAGTAGAACTTCTTTATAAGAAGTCTATTTAACACTCTAACAGAATTATCCATATTAAAATATTTTACTAGAGTTCTAGTATAATATACTTATGAAACAATCTTACGCAAAAAAACAAATATATTTTATCCTGCTTTTTTTATCTATATTATTGACTGCTTGTTCAACGAAAGATATCAGTTCTTTTCAAAAAGCTGTTACAAGCAAAGACCCTACCCATGCTTTTGGTGTACTTGCAAAAGAAAAATCTGTTTATTATGTTAAACATCCAGAAAAATTTAAACATGACATAGCCTATCTTCAAACTTTTATAAATAATATATCAAATAAATGGGGTAAAAAAAATATAGAGATACCAAAACAAAAAGAATATGTTCAATATATGCAAAACTATAAAAGTAGAGCTATTATAGATTTTTCAACAGGAAAGATAAGAGTTGAAACATTGGGAGATAAAAAGAGTTTAAAAGAAAGCATAGTAACTACTCTTTTACTTCCTGAAGATCCTAGAAGTATTGATTTATATAGCTCAAAAAATATAAAATTAGGTGGTGTACCCTATTTATATGGCGAAGTGAAGGATGATACCGGAAAAGATATTAGATATAAATGGAGAGCTAATCGCTACGCAAAAATACTTATAAATACGAAATTCAAAACAAAAAAAGTTAAAAATAATGCTAAGTATATAACAGTAAATTTTGTTGAATTTAATATGGTTAAATCACATACAAACATACGTGCAAATAAATTTAAAACATATGTAAAACAATATGCAAATAAATATAATATTCAAGAAAGCCTCGTGTATGCTATTATAAAAACAGAAAGTGATTTCAACCAATTCGCAGTAAGTGGTTCTGGAGCATATGGTCTTATGCAAATAATACCGAGTACGGCAGGAATTGATGCATATTATTACGCTAAGGGTAAAAAGATAAAACCATCAAGAGAATATCTTTTTAATCCTAAAAATAATATAGAACTAGGTGTAACTTATCTTCATATACTTGATAAAAACTACCTAAAAGGGATAAAAAATAATATATCAAGAGAATATTGCGTTATTAGTGCATACAATACAGGTAGTGGCAATGTTTTAAAAGTTTTTTCAAGAGATAGAACTAAAGCAAAACAAAAAATCAACTCTCTAACGCCAATAAATGTATATAATACACTTAGAATAAAGCTACCTTATGATGAAACTAAAAATTATCTAAGAAAAGTTGTTTATTCAAAAAAAGAGTTTATTAGATTATGAAAAATATCACCTTAATCTATACCTTATAGGTATAGTTATACTCATATCTTCTAATGGCTTTGGAAACTCAAAAGATAAATCTTCTAATGTTTTTACAGCTCCCCTACTTAAAATAGAACTTTTTGAAGATAACACTTCTATGTCAGTAACTTCTGCTGATTTTAAAATCTTAAAATGTACAGTAACATCACCTTCTATACCTCTCTTCCTAGCTCTTCTTGGATAGTAAAGATTATCTTGTAAAAGTTTTTTTATAATCTCTAAATTTTTATCTATATATATCTCACTTGTGCTTTTTTGTTTAGGTATATTTATAACTTTAGGTATCTCTTTTTTTATACTTCGTGTTATAACTTTTTTTATTGGTTTAGGATTTTCAACACTTTGTTTTTTTTGAGTTTTTAAAGTTTTAGTGACGACTTTCTTTTCTTTTGATTTTACTTTTTTTATCTCTTTTAGCTTTTTTACTTTATACTCTTTTTTTACTTCAAGTGTTTTCTTTACAGGTTTATGAATAATTTTTTTAACTTCTTCTTTTTTAGATATATCTTTTTGTGGCTTTATCTTAGTTTTTTCAGGTGTAACTTTTTTCATATCTTTATTATTTTCTAAACAACATAAAGATACACACACTCTATCCTCTTTATGTTTTGTATGTATAAAACTATGCACCTCTTTATATAAAGAGTATAAAACAAATACTAAGGACAAATGAAAAAGTAAAGAAATTAAAAAGGAATTTGAATGTCTTATCATGTAACAGATATTACCAAAATATCTGTTACAAATGTGTTAAGAGAGTACTATATCGCACGTTTAAATTCAGGATATGCCTCAACACCACACTCATTTACATCAAGCCCTTCAACCTGAACATCATCTTCAGCTCTAAAAGGTACAAGTTTATTGATAATATATAATGTGATATAAGAGACACTAAAAGCAAAGACAGCTACTACTATAACACCCTTAAGTTGAGTAAAAAAAGAAACTTCACTACTAAATATACCAACAGCAAGTGTTCCCCATATACCATTTACAAGGTGAACAGAAAGTGCTCCAACTGGATCATCAAGTTTTAGTTTATCAAAAAATGGCACTGCAAATATAACAAGTGTACCACCTATAGCACCTATAAGTATAGGAGTGTATATACCATAAAGATCAGGTCCAGCAGTGATAGCAACAAGACCACCAAGTGCACCATTAAGTATCATAGTTATATCAAAAAGTTTGTATCTTATATACATAATAATAGCAGCTATAATAGCACCAGCTAAACCAGCTGTGTTTGTATTCATGATAGTAAGTGCTACTGCATCTGCATTCTCTTTTGTACTTATAGAGCCTACACTTCCACCATTAAAGCCAAACCAACCTATCCAAAGAAGCAATGCTCCAAGTGTTACAAGTGGGATATTTGAAGCTGGTATAACACGGATACCACCATTTTTAGTGTATCTTCCTTTTCTTGGACCCATGATAAGTATGGCAGCCAACAATGCCCATGCACCAGTTGAGTGTATAACAGTTGAACCTGCAAGGTCATGCATAGCAGATATATCTAAAAATGTTCCACTAAAAAAGTTTGCACCCCATGTGATATTTACCACAAAAGGATATATAAATGCAGCCATAGCAACTGTAAATATCATAAGTGGAATAATTTTCACACGCTCACTTACACCACCACTCATGATATTAACAGTCTTTCCAACAAATGCCATCTGAAAAAGAAATGCAGCCCATTTACTCATCGAATCATTGTCCCAACTACCAAATGCAAACTTATACCCTATAAGTAAAAATACCATAGATGCAACAGCATATATCATAGTGTTTACTGTAAGTACAGAAGTAACATTTTTTGTGCGAACAAGTCCAGCCTCAAGCATAGCAAAACCAGGCACCATAAAAATGATAAGCACCATAGAAAAAAGTGCAAAGAAAGTATCGATAATATATTTAAAATCGGTTTCTAACATAAAACTACCTTAACATAAATTTTGAATGTTAGTGTATCTAAATAATTATGTAGAAAAAATTAAGAAAGTTTTTTAAAAAACACCACACACAAGATGTGTGTGATTATGAAACTTATATAGCTTCGTTATCCTCTTCACCAGTACGGATACGGATAATTTTTTCGATATCACTAACAAATATCTTACCATCACCTATCTTACCAGTACGAGCAGCTTCAACGATAGTGTTTGTAGTTTGCTCAACCATATCTTCAGAAACTATCATCTCCATTTTGATCTTTGGTAAAAAATCAACTACATACTCAGCTCCGCGGTAAAGTTCACTATGACCTTTTTGACGACCATAACCTTTTACTTCACTTACAGTCATACCTGTAACGCCAATCTCTGCCAGTGCATCTTTTACATCTTCTAATTTGAATGGTTTTATAACCGCTTCTATTCTTTTCATATTCTACTCCAAATATTATATATCTAAAATTGTAACCAAATTAATGGTTACAAATCAATTATAGGTTTATACTTCTTTCACCATGTACAGTTTCATCAAGACCGATTTGCTCTGTCTCTTCATCAACTCTACCACCACCTGTAAGTGCTGAAGCGATATAGTAAACAACCACTGTACCAACAAGAGTAAAGATACCTACAACTGCAACTGATTCAACTTGAACCATAAATTGACCCATTCTATCACCTGATTCTTTTAAAGGACCATCCCATAATAAATCTTGATCTGCAACAGCTAAAACACCAGTAGCAAGAGCACCCCATAAACCAGCTAGGAAGTGGATACCAAAAGCGTCTAATGAATCATCATAACCAAGTTTCTTTTTAAGAACAGCAACACCAAAAAATGCTACAACAGAACCAACACCACCAACGATGATAGCACCACTAACATCAACAAAACCAGCAGCTGGAGTGATAGCAACAAGACCTGCAACAACACCTGAAGCAGCACCTAAAAGAGTTGGTTTTTTATAAACAAACCACTCGATAAGTATCCAAGTAACAGCAGCAACAGCAGTAGCTAAAGTAGTAGTTAAGTAAGCAAGACCAGCAATAGCGTTTGCACCAAATGCAGATCCACCATTAAATCCATACCAACCAAACCATAACAAAGCTGCACCTAAAGCAGTAAGCATTACAGACATAGGTTTCATAGCAATTTTTGGATAACCATTACGTTTACCAACTAAGAAAGCAAGAACTAAACCAGCTAAACCACCATTCATATGTACAACAGTACCACCAGCAAAGTCTAAAGCACCAGCGTCAAATAATAGTGCACCGTCTCCACCCCATACCATATGTGTCACAGGAGCATATACAAAGATAGTCCAAATAGCAACAAACACTAACCAAGTTGAGAACTTAAGACGCTCTATAACAGAACCAGAAGCGATAGCAATCGTAATAGCAGCAAATGTACCTTGAAATACTACAAATACATAAGTTGGATATGTTCCACTTAAATCTTTCCATGATATTCCACTTAAGAATGCATTTCCAAAGCCACCAATAAAACTTTGCATAGAACCACCATCACCAAATGCCATAGAATAACCAGCTGCTATCCATGCAATGAATGCAACAACAAATGCACCCAATACCATTGCATATGTATTTAAAACATTCTTAGAACGTGTCATACCACCATAAAATAGTGCAAGACCTGCTGGTGTCATAAGTAATACCATTGCAGTAGACATCATCATCCATGCAGTATCCCCTGTATCTAATGTATCTTCAGCTAATACTAAAGATGGTAAAGCCAGCATTAAAGCTATAAGCCATTTCTTCATGTGAATCCTTTTGTGTAAATATTTTCAAAACAGATTATGACACAAAAGTTACTATTAATTATTTTAATACTGATTAATTTTTAATCAGGAATACTGATCAATATATTTATCCTATATCTAAGTCAATATATTATTTCTTAAGACATTTTTAGCTATTATAATCAAATTTTATTTTTTAACTACTAGGGTGTTTTAATGGCTGATTTGCTAAGTAACGATGATATACAACAGATAAATATAGAAGAAACTCTTCAAAACTCTTACCTTGACTACTCAATGAGTGTTATAGTTGGACGTGCACTCCCCGATGTTAGGGATGGTTTAAAACCAGTTCATAGACGTATACTATACGCTATGGATAAACTAAACCTCTCTCATGGTGCTAAGTTTAAAAAGTCTGCACGTATAGTCGGTGATGTTATAGGTCAATACCACCCTCATGGTGACACTGCTGTTTATGATGCACTTGTTCGTATGGCTCAAGACTTCTCGATGCGTATGGAACTTGTAGATGGACAAGGAAACTTTGGTTCTGTTGATGGTGACTCCGCTGCAGCTATGAGATACACAGAAGCACGTATGACGAAGTATGCAGGTGAGCTTCTAAAAGATTTAGATAAAAATACTGTAAACATGATAGATAACTATGATGCTACTACAAAAGAACCTGATGTTATGCCAACTCGTGTACCTAACCTGCTTATAAACGGTTCAAGTGGTATCGCTGTTGGTATGGCTACAAATATTCCTCCACATAACCCTACAGAGATTATGAATGGACTCAAAGCACTTTTAGCAAATCCAAAGATATCACTTATAGAGTTGATGGAGTATATAAAAGCACCAGATTTTCCTACTGGTGGTATTATATTTGGTAAAAAAGGTATCATGGATGCTTATGAAACTGGTCGTGGTCGTATAAAAGTTCGCGCAAAAACTCATATAGAGAAAAAAGGTAACAAAGATATCATCATTATAGATGAACTACCATACCAAGTAAACAAAGCCAGACTTATAGAAAATGTTGCTAATCTAGTAAAAGACAAGATGATAGATGGTGTTAGCGAGATAAGAGATGAATCTGACCGTGATGGTATGCGTGTTGTTATAGAACTAAAACGTGATGCTATAAGTGAGATAGTTTTAAACAACCTTTTTAAACAAACAAGCATGCAAACAACGTTTGGTATTATAATGTTATCTATCCTAAACCAAGAACCTAGAGTATTTGGCATCATTGAGATACTAAAACATTTTATCAACCATAGAAAAACTATTATCATACGTAGAACTATATTTGACTTAGAAAAAGCAAAAGCTCGTGCTCATATCTTAGAGGGTCTTGTAAAAGCTATAGATATTATAGATGATGTTATACGTGTTATACGTGCATCAAAAAATGAAGATGAAGCAAAAGAAAATCTTGTTAGCGAATTTGACTTTAGTGAGATTCAAGCTGCAAGTATTGTTGCTATGAGACTTGGTCGTTTAACTGGATTAGAGATAGATAAGATACAAAATGAGTTAGCAGAGCTTATGAAACTTATAGAGTATTTGGAGTCTATCTTAAAAAGTGAAGAGGTACTTCATGGTATTATAAATGATGAATTTGATGAAATTCTAGCTACATATAGTGGTGAAAGACGTACTGAGATAGAAGATGATTACGATGATATAGATATCGAAGACCTTATCCCAAATGAACCTATGGTAGTAACTATCACTCACCGCGGATATATCAAACGTGTTCCACTGGCAAACTATGAAAAACAAAAACGTGGAGGAAAGGGTAAAACTGCTGTTACAACTTATGAAGATGACTTTATAGAAAACTTTTTCACTTGTAACACTCACGACACTCTACTATTTGTAACAGATAGAGGGCAACTTCACTGGTTAAAAGTTTACCGTATACCAGAAGGTAGCAGAACTGCAAAAGGTAAGGCAGTGGTAAATCTTGTAAACCTTGTAGCTGATGAAAAGATACAATCTATCATCCCAACTACAGACTTTAGCGAAGATAAAGGTCTTGTTTTCTTTACTAAAAATGGTGTTGTAAAACGTACAAATTTAAGTGAATTTAGTAACATAAGAAGTAATGGTGTAAGAGCTATAGTTCTTGATGATGATGACGCACTTATCACAGCTAAAATAGCAGATCAAGATATAAGATATCTTTTCATAGTAACAAAATTTGCTCAGTGTATCAAATTCGAGATAGAAAAAACTCGTGAACAAGGTAGAAGTACACGTGGTGTTCGTGGTATCAAGTTTAAACATGAAGGTGATGAAGTAGTAGATGCAAACATAATTGCTAGTGATGAACAAGAGATACTAGTTGTAGCTGAAAAAGGTATAGGTAAACGTACTGATGCTGGAGAGTATAGACTTACTAACCGTGGTGGATCTGGTGTTATAGCTATGAAAATGACTGCAAAAACTGGTAAAAATATAGTTGGTGTTCTTATGGTTGATGAGTCTATGGATATGATGGCTCTAACAAAAGCTGGCAAAATGATAAGAGTAGATATGCAAACTATCTCAAAATCAAGCCGTAACACTTCTGGTGTATATATAGTAAAAGGTGATGAAGTTGCTTCTATCTCAAGATGTCCAAAAGAGGAAGTTGAAGAGGATGAAGAAAACCAAAATGATGGAACTTTAAATCTGGAATAGTAATTGCTAGATTTAAAACAATATAAGATTTATGAGGAATTCAAGATGAATAAATTGATACTAACTTCTTTGGTTATAGGTATCACAGCCATTACTTTTACAGGCTGTGTTCCAAAGAAGAAAACATGTAGTCCTACATATAGTAAAAATCCATGTGGACAGAATGTAAATATGGGAAATTATCAACAAACACCTGTTATGCAGCCCACTACTCAACAACCTGTTACGCAAAATACAGCTAAACAACCAGAACCTGTTAAAGCTCAAAAACAACAACAATGTCATGCAAGAAATGATATTGATGTATGTGAACAACCAAATTTAATTGAAAATGACTGTGCAGAAGTTAGATATTGCGATAACTTTTTAGCAAGAGGTAGAGCTATGACTATTACAGTTGTTGGGCAAGGTGTCTCTCCTCAAAATACTATCTCACCAGCGCAAGCTTATGCACTTGCAAAACGTGCTGCTATCGCTGATGCTTATAGACTTATTGCTGAAAAAGTAAAAGGTGTAAAAGTTGAAGGTGAAGATTATATCAAAAACATGATGGTTCAAAGAACTCAAATTAGAACTTATGTTCAAGCTACTATCAGAAACTCAAATATAGTTGAAACAACTTTTAAAGAGGGCTTATGTGAAGTAGAAATGGAGATTAAACTATACTACGCAGACTTTGTTCCCCACTCAAGTTATATCTACTAATCATTATATATTTATCTGCAGTATATGCAGATGAATACCTTATATCTTACCGTTACGTAGTAAAAGATGCTATCATTTACAATGAATCATTACAAATCTCAAATACAATGCTTCCTTGTGAAGGAAAAACCTTCGCAAAGCCTGTATATCTAGAAAACGACAGTTCAAATAATATAAAACAAATCATATCAAATCATAAAGAGAAATTTATAGACTATATACATAAAATAGGATTACATGTATCATATAATTCTAAAACGATAAATATGCAAAATAAATCAACAACCATATTAACACTAAAAACTACTTGTTTCAAAGTCGATTTTAATGATAATTTAGTTAAAATCACACCTTTAAAATAGGCTAAAAATAGGACTTTTTGTGAAAATAGCAATAGTAGAAGACGATATCAACATGAGAAAATCTCTAGAAATTGCTATGAGTGATTATAAAGAGTTTGAAATTGTAACATTTAAAAATGCTATAGATGCCCTAAAAAAACTAGATGATAGTTTTGATTTGGTTATTACAGATATAAACATGCCAAAGATGGATGGTATAGAATTTGTAAAAGAGTTAAATGGTCGTTTTGAAGTTATCATCATGACTGGAAATGCAACACTTAGTCGTGCTATCGAATCTATCCATCTTGGAGTAAAAGACTTTTTGCTAAAACCTTTTGATGTTGATACTCTTGTTAATGCTATTAAAAGAGAAGAAGTTATTCAAAAAGTACAAAAAAATGCAAAAAAAACAACTAAGAAATCAACAAATGACTTTTTAGGAGAATCTCAAGCTCTAAAAAAAGCTTTAAGTATCGCAAATAAAGCAAGTAAAACAGATGCTAGTATCCTACTTCTCGGGGAAAGTGGTGTTGGTAAAGAAGTTTTTGCTTCTTACATACACAAAAACTCATCAAGAGCAAAAAAACCTTTTATAGCTATAAATATGGCAGCTATACCAGAAAATCTTATAGAAAGTGAACTATTTGGTTTTGAAAAAGGTGCTTTTACTGATGCTACAGAAGCTAAAGCTGGTCAATTTGAACTTGCAAATAATGGTACTCTATTTTTAGATGAAATTGGTGAAATGCCATATGGTGTACAAGCTAAACTTTTAAGAGCCTTACAAGAAAAAGAGGTTCGTCGACTCGGTTCTTCTAAAGCAATAAAGATAGATATAAGAGTAGTTTCGGCTACTAACGCCAATCTTACACAAAAGATAAAAGATGGTGAGTTTAGAGAGGATTTATACTACCGTTTAAATACTATACCTCTTAACATCCCTCCTCTTAGAGAGAGAAAAGACGAAATAATGCAAATAGCAGAAGCTATGATAGAGATAAATTGTAAAAAATATGGGTTTGACCTCAAATCATTTTCGCAAGAGGCAAAAAGTGAACTTCTTGATTATAATTGGCCAGGTAACATAAGAGAACTTATATCTGTGGTTGAAAGAGCTGTGATTTTAAGTGAGACTCAAGAGATACAAAAAGATGAACTATTTTTAGAAAATAGAAAATAAGGAATAAAAATGAAAAAATATAATGTTGCAGTAGTTGGAGCAAATGGTGCCGTTGGCGAAGAAATTTTAAGAGTATTAGAAGAGATAGACTTTCCTCTTAACAAACTTATCCCACTGGCAAGTGCAAGAAGTGTAGGAAAATCAGTAGAGTATAATGGTGATAAATATCCTATCATAGAACTTACAAATGAAGTATTTGAAGAAAATGATGTAGAGATAGCTCTATTTTCTGCTGGTGGTAGTGTTAGTGCTGAATTTGCTCCTGCTGCTGTAAAAGCTGGTGCAGTTGTTATAGACAACACTTCTCACTTTAGAATGCAAGACAATGTACCTTTAGTTGTTCCTGAAGTTAATCCTGAAGATATAGCAAAATGGAAAGAAACTGGTATCATAGCAAACCCTAACTGTTCAACTATTCAGATGGTACAAACATTAAAACCACTTGATGATGCTTATGATTTAGTACGTGTTGATGTATCAACATACCAAGCAACAAGTGGTGCTGGTAAATCTGCAATGGAAGAACTTGTAAATCAAATGCAAGCATTTTTTGCATTTAAACTTGATGAAGCAGAACATAAAGCATTCAATCAACAAATAGCACTAAATGTAATCCCTCAAATAGATGTGTTTTTAGATAATGACTACACAAAAGAGGAGATGAAAATGGTAAACGAAACAACGAAGATTATGCATAAAAACATAGCCCTTAGTGCAACATGTGTTCGTGTACCTGTACTTCGTGGTCACTCTGAGGCTCTTACACTTACTTTTGATTCTGAAGTATCAGCAAAAGAGGCAAAAGAACTTCTTTCTAAAGCACCAAACATAGTGATAGTTGATAAACCAGATGAAGCACTATACCCTATGCCTGCAACTTGTGTAGATATGAATGAAACTTTTGTTGGTCGTATCCGTGAAGACAACTACTCTAAAAATATATTACATCTATTTGTAGTTGCAGACAACCTAAGAGTTGGTGCAGCAACAAATGCAGTAAGAATAGCTCAAAAATGGGTAGAGATGGAAGGTGATAAATAATGATAGAATCTATCTTTGAAAAGGGGCTATGGGGCACACGCTTTATGGTTTTACTTGCAGTAATCTTTGGTCTTATAGGTGCTGTTTCTCTTTTTATTGTAGCTTCATTTGATATATACGATACTGCAAAATTTGTTATAAGTACTTACTTAAATCATGCTCATCCACATGGATTTCATGAAGATGTTGTTGGTGGTATCATTGGTGCAGTAGATCTTTACCTTATCGGTGTTGTTATGCTACTGTTTTCATTTGGTCTTTATGAACTTTTTATCTCAGATATAGATATAGCCAAAGAGGATGAAACTAGGGAAAATAAGATACTAGCTATCCATTCACTAGATCAATTAAAAGATAAGATAAGTAAAGTTATCGTTATGGTATTAGTTGTTGGTTTTTTCCAAAAAGTTGGTCATACTGAGTATAATGGTGCTTTAGATATGCTTTACTTTGCACTTTCTATAACAGCTGTAGCTGTTGGTTTGTTCTTTTTAGGTAAAGTTGGGAAACATTAATCAGTATATGCTTTAAGCGTTTTTCTAACGCCAATAAAGCTTGACTTTAAATTAACTTGACTTTAAATAAGTCAAAATTTACATTAGACAAAAGAAGGTTATAATGGGTAAAATATTTGTAGACGCATGTTTTGGAAAAGAGACACCGTACACTCCAGTATGGATGATGAGACAAGCAGGTCGTTACCTGCCAGAATATATGGCAGTTCGTGCTGAAGCTGGAAACTTTCTCAACCTATGTCATGACCCAAAAAAAGCTTGTGAAGTAACTCTTCAACCAGTAGATATCATAGGTGTAGATGCTGCTATACTTTTTAGTGATATACTTGTTATACCAGATGAGATGGGTATGGATTTATCTTTTGTAAAAGGTGAAGGTCCTAAATTTTCAGATCCTATAACTTGTGAAGCAGATGTAGAGAGACTTATAGGTGGAGATGAAGCAGCTAGTAAACTTACTTATGTTTTTGATACTATAAAACTTATAAAAGAACAACTAGCTGAAGATAAAGCACTTATAGGTTTTACTGGTGCACCATGGACACTAGCAACATATATGATAGAGGGACAAGGTACAAAAACATACAATATCTGTAAAAAAATGATGTACTCAAATCCTGAACTTTTACATAAAATACTTGCTAAAGTAACAGAGGTTGTAAAACTATATATGGAAAAACAGATACAAGCGGGGATTGATGTTGTTCAGATATTTGATTCATGGGCAGCTGCAATAGAGCCTGGAAAATATGATGAATTTTCATGGAAATATATGGTAGAAATAGCTGAATACTTAAAAGAAAAATATCCACATATTCCTATTATTATGTTTCCAAAAGGTATCCCTGCATTTTTAGATAAAGTTTATGGTAACTTTGATGTATTTGGCGTAGACTGGTCAACTCCAATGTCATTTGCAAAAGAAAAACTTGGAGATAAATATGTACTTCAAGGGAATATGGAACCATGTCGTCTTTACTCAAAAGAAGCTACTACAAAATGTGTAGAAGTTATACAAGAAACTATGCAAGGTAAACGTCACATCTTTAATCTTGGACATGGTATACTTCCTGATGTACCAGTAGAGAATGCAAAACATTTTATAAACGAATGTCACCGTGTCAGTGGCAAAAAATAACATTATATTTGGTCCCATAAACTCACGCCGTTTTGGTATGAGTCTAGGGATAGATCTTTCACCAAACTTTAAACAGTGCAACTTTGACTGCTTATACTGTGAACTAGCTCCTCAAGCCACAACTGATAAACAAACAGATACACTAGAAATTGAAGATATTGTAAATGAATTAAAAACCCATTTAAATGAGAAAATAGATGTGATAACACTGACTGCAAACGGGGAACCAACACTCTACCCTCACCTAGATAAACTTATAGATGAGATAGATAAAATAAAGCACCAAACAAAAACACTAATCCTTACAAATAGTGCTACTCTTGTTGATGATAGGATATTTAATTCACTGCTAAAACTTGATAAAGTAAAACTATCACTTGACAGTGTAACTCAAAATATATTTAAACGTATAGATAGACCCCATAATGCTATAAATATAGATGATATAATTGATAAAGTTATAGAATTTAGTCATACCTATAAAGGTGAACTTTTTATAGAAATACTTTTCGTTCATCAACTAAATGATTCAGAAGATGAGATAAAAAACTTAAATGAAGTACTATTAAAAGTAAAAGCAAAAAGAGTTGATCTTGGAACTATAGACAGACCACCCGCTTATCCTGTTATTGGCGTTAGCTACAAAGAACTTCATCAAATATCTATGATGTTTGATAATTCTATACCTATACACATAGCATCAAGGACTCATGCAGAACCTAACAACTCATACTATAGTGATGAAGATATCATAAACACATTAGATAAAAGGCCTTTAACTATGGATGATATAGATTTACTTTTTGATGATGATAGTAAACAAAGACTTCAAAAACTTATACAAAATGGTACAGTTACAACAAAAACAGTATCTAATATACAATTTTTAACCCCTAAAATGCACCTAAATAGGAAGAAAAGCAAGACTTGATATAACTTGACTCAACTTATATGATAAAAATTATTTAACTTTTACTTGACATTGTTACACTCAATATGTATAATACTGCTATCTTTTAAAAAAGGAGTCATTTAACTATTATGTCTAAAGAAGAATTACAAGATGAAAAACCTCTAAACGAGGAAGAAAATATAGAACAAAACTCTGATGAAGCTGAAGCGGAAGCTGAAGCAGTAGAAAATGAGTTTGAGCTTCTTGAAGCTGAACTAGCAGCACTTAAAGATAAGTATGCTCGTGTTCATGCTGATTTTGACAATATCAAAAAAAGACTTGAACGTGAAAAATATACAGCAGTTGAGTATGCAAATGAAAAATTTGCAAAAGATATGATTCCTGTACTTGATTCACTTCAAGGAGCTTTAAATTCAGCAAGTGGTGATGCAGATAAAGCAGAACTGTTTGATAAACTTAAAGAGGGGATTGAACTTACTCATAAACAATTTCTCACTTCATTAGAAAAGCATGGTGTAACTATGGTATCACATGATGAACCATTTGATCCAAATATTCACAATGCTGTTCAAAGTGTAGATAGTGAGGATGTTGAAAGTGGTGAGATAGTTCAAACTTTTCAAACAGGTTACAAATATAAAAATAGACCACTTCGTGAAGCTATGGTTATAGTTGCAAATTAATTTTATGCCACTCAAGTGGCATACTTAATTTGTAAAATGGCGTATAATTTCGCTGTAACAAAAAAATTTAATAAAAAATAATATTTAAGGAATTAATTATGAGTAAAGTAATAGGTATAGATTTAGGAACAACAAATTCATGTGTAGCAGTTTATGAAGGTGGTGAAGCTAAAATCATCCCAAATGCAGAAGGTAAAAATACAACTCCATCAGTTGTAGCATTTACAGATAAAGGTGATGTGCTAGTAGGTGACCCTGCAAAACGTCAAGCTATAACAAATCCTGAGAAAACTATCTCTTCTATCAAAAGAATCATGGGTCTTATGATGAATGAAGAAAATGCTAAAGAAGCACACGATAAAGTAACTTACAATATAGTAGATAAAGATGGTGCTGCTTGTGTTGATGTAGCTGGTAAAGTTTACACTCCACAAGAGATATCTGCTAAAATCCTTAGCAAACTAAAAGAGGATGCTGAAGCATATCTTGGATCAACTGTAACTGATGCAGTTATCACTGTTCCAGCTTACTTCAATGATAGCCAAAGAAAGGCTACTAAAGATGCTGGTACTATCGCTGGTCTTAATGTACTAAGAATTATCAATGAGCCAACAGCTTCAGCACTTGCTTATGGACTTGAAAGTAAATCAGAAGAGAATGTACTTGTATATGACCTTGGTGGTGGTACTTTTGATGTTACTACACTAGAAATATCTGATGGTACATTTGAGGTTCTTTCAACAGATGGTAATGCATTCTTAGGTGGGGATGATTTTGATAATAAAATCGTTGACTTTTTAAATACTGAATTTAAAAACACTCATGGTATAGAACTAAAAAATGACAAAATGGCTCTTCAACGTCTAAAAGATGCAGCTGAAAATGCTAAAAAAGAGTTATCTTCAGCAACTGAAACTGAGATAAATTTACCATTTATCACTATGACAGAAGCTGGACCACAACACTTAGTTGTAAAACTAACTCGTGCTAAATTTGAAGGTATGATTGAGGGTCTTATAGAAGAGACTATCTCTCACATCAAAACAGCTATGAAAGAAGCAGATTTAGACAATAATGAAATCAAAGAGATTATCATGGTTGGTGGTTCAACTCGTGTTCCAGCAGCTCAAGAAGCAGTTTCTAAATATTTCGGTGGTAAAGATCTTAACAAAGGTGTAAACCCAGATGAAGTTGTTGCTGCTGGTGCTGCTATTCAAGGTGGTGTTTTAAGAGGAGATGTTAAAGATGTACTTCTTTTAGATGTTACTCCACTTTCACTTGGTATTGAGACTCTTGGTGGTGTTGCTACGAAAATTATTGAGAAAGGAACTACTATTCCAGTTAAAAAATCTCAAATTTTCTCAACTGCTGAAGATAATCAGCCAGCTGTTAGTATCTCTGTTGTTCAAGGTGAACGTGAGTTTGCTAAAGATAACAAATCATTAGGTCTTTTTGAGCTTGGTGATATTCCAGCAGCACCACGTGGTGTACCTCAAATTGAAGTAACATTTGATATCGATGCAAATGGTATCTTAACTGTTAGTTCAACTGATAAAGGAACTGGTAAATCTCAATCAATCACTATCTCTGGAAGTTCAGGACTAAGTGAAGAAGAGATTAACAAAATGGTTCAAGATGCTGAAGAAAACAAAGCTGCTGATGAAGAGAGAAAAGCATTAGTTGATCTTAAAAATCAAGCAGATGCACTTATAGTTCAAACTGAAAAATCAGTAACTGAAATGGGTGATAAACTTGATGCTGATGAAAAAGTAAAAATCGAAACAGCAGTTTCAGAACTAAAAGATGTACTAAAAGATGATGCAGCTACTAAAGAACAAATAGAAGAAAAAGTTAAAGCATTAACTGAAGCTTCTCATAAAATGGCTGAACAAATGTACAAACAAGAACAAGATCCAGCAGCAGCAGAAGCTGATGCTAAAAAGAAAAAAGATGACGATGATGTTATCGATGCTGAGATAGAGTAACCCTCTATCTCTCGGCATAGAACTCCCCATTGTGTGAATAAGTAGCCACCTTTTTAAAAAAATCCAATCTTTACAAATAATAACCATTTTTTATATGAAACTATGAGATAATTTTATATCTAAATTATTTTAAGGTTTTTTATTGCAAAAACATATCACTGAACAAACAGCTATCTTTTTTAGTGTTACAAAATGGATGTTTTTATCTTCAATCATAGGTATAGTTATAGGTGGTGTTGTTACACTATTTTTAAAAATACTATTATATGCTGAAAATTCAAGAGATATTTTACCTTTTCCGTATTATTTTACACTACCTTTTACTCTCGTTTTAACTGTTTGGCTTGTTCGTAAATTTGCTCCAACCGCCGAAGGACATGGAACTGAAAAAGTAATAGAGGCTGTTCATAAAAATGATGGTAAGATAAACATATCCGTAATACCTATAAAAGTATTCGTAACTGTTTTAACTATATTTTCTGGTGGTAGTGTTGGTAAAGAGGGTCCTGGAGCTCAAATAGGTGCTGGAGTAGCATCAGCGATATCTGATATGCTAAAATTTAGAAAAGGGGATAGAAAAAAACTTGTTATATGTGGTATAAGTGCTGGCTTTGCATCAGTTTTTGGTACACCTGTAGCTGGTGCTATATTTGGAGTTGAAGTTCTGATAGTTGGTCTAATAATGTACGATGTTCTTCTCCCCTCATTTATAGCAGGTTTTGCTGCCTTTACAACTGCACAGTTTTTAGGGATAGAGTATACATACTATGATTTACATTTTTTTCAAAATATTTCTTTAGATATAAAACTTATAGCCACTGTTATATTAGCTGGATTTTTCTTTGGTGTTATATCTGACCTTGTTATAACAACTGTAAACCAAGTACATAGCTATATAAAGAATATAGATAGAAATATCTACTTAAAATCTTTTACAGGTGGAATTATTATAGTTCTTTTGACACTTATTGTTGGTACCCAATATATAGGTTTAGGACTTGATACTATCGCCCATTCACTAGATCCAGAACTTATTCATAGTGATGAGATACATTGGTATACATTTATATTAAAGACTATATATACTGCCATAACATTAGGGAGTGGTGGAAGTGGTGGTATTATTACCCCTATATTTTATATTGGTGCAACTAGTGGTCATGCTTTTGGAACTTTATTTGCCCCTGAGCATATTACTCTTTTTGCTGCACTTGGCTTTGTTAGTGTTGTAAGTGCTACAACAAATACACCTATAGCATCAACTATAATGGCTATAGAATTATTTGGTATAGATATAGCACATTATGCTGCACTCAGTGCTGTTATAAGCTTTTTACTATCAGGACATAGAAGTATCTTCTCCACTCAACTAATAGCTATGAAAAAATCATCTATGCTATCTATAAAGATGGGAGAAGAATTAGAAAATCTACATGTTGAGCTTGAAGAGAAAGAGCAAAATAAAATAAATATTATCAAAAAAAGAATAGAAGAAAAAAGAAATAACTTATACAAAAAGAAAAATAAAAAAATAAAAGAGGATTGATGTTAAAAAATATAAAACACAAAATATTTTACTACATAAAAGAGATTCTTTTAGTAATACTTACAATGAGTATTTTATCTAATATTATCAGCTTATATAAAAGTCAATCACTACTAGAAACTCCATTAGAATTAAAAAGTGTAAAACTTATAAATAACAATACATATAATATACAAACAACTAAACCTATCCTGATACATTTTTGGGCTACATGGTGTCCAACCTGTAAACTTGAAGCATCAAATATAAACTTTTTATCAAAATATTTTCAAGTTATAACCATAGCTGTAAAGTCTGGTTCAAACTACGAAATAAAACAATATCTTGATGAAAATGAATATAATTATATGGTTGTAAATGATCCAAATGGAGATATCAGTTCAAACTTTAAGATAAATGCATTTCCTACAACATTTATATATGATAAAAATAAAAAACTAATATTTAGTGAAGTTGGATATACCTCAACTATAGGATTAGCACTACGGATGTTTTGGGCAGATAATTAGTGTATAATTTTGAGTTTATACATCCATACTTTTTTATACTTCTATCACTAATATTTTGTATATATTTATGTCCAAAAAGTATAAAAAAAATCATCTTTCCCCATACTCACCTTTTTTCAAAAAGAACTTCATTTCTCAATATAGATAAAATCTTATATTCACTCATTATTATTTTTATAACAACTGCCCTTGCCTCACCTATAACATACACACAAAAAGTCTCTAGTAAAAGAAAAGGTAGAGATCTTGTTTTTGTACTTGATACAAGTGGATCTATGGCAGAGAGTGGTTTTAGTAAAGAAAATCCAAATAAAAAGAAATTTGATATTTTAAAAGATCTACTAAAAGAATTTATAGATCATAGATATGATGACAATATTGGCGTTAGCATATTTGGCAGTTACTCATTTTCAGCCATACCTTTAACCTATGATATGAGAAGTGTAGATTTTTTATTAAATTTTTTTGATGTTGGTATAGCTGGAGATAGTACAGCTATAGGTGATGGTTTATTCAATGGTATTAAAATATTAAATAAAGGTGAAGCAAAAAACAAAGTAATTATACTTATAACAGATGGATATCAAAATAGTGGACAAAAATCTATAAAACATGTAACCTCTAACGCCAATAATCAAGGAATAAAGATATATACTATAGGGATAGGTAAAAAAGGTGATTTTGATGAAGAGTTGTTAAAAAAGATATCCAAAGACTCCAATGCAAAGATGTTTTCAGCTCAAGATGCTAAAAGTTTAAAAACTGTATATGATGAACTAAATAAGCTAGAACCAAGTAAAATAAAATCTCAAACCTATCTAAATACTACTATTTTATATATATACCCATTATCTTTTGCTATGTTTTTAATCTTATATCTTATACTAAAATCTAAAGAAGACCGAATATGAGTATTTTATACCCTTGGCTTATATTTTTATTTATTCCCCTTTATCTTCTTTATAAAAGTGAACCTAAAAATGGACTACTTTATATATCTTTGTCTTTTGCTATAGTATCACTTACAAGACCGGTAATACCAGAAAGTTTAAATACACAAAAAATAAATGCTCAAGAGTTTATAATAGCCTTAGATATATCATACTCTATGCAAGCAGATGATCTACTACCAACTAGATATGATGTAGCAAAAAAAGAGATAAAAACGATACTTACTTCCCTTATAAAACATAGATTTAGCATATTTGCTTTCACTTCAAATACTATGCTTATCTCTCCACCTACAACAGATACTCAGATCTCTTTAAATGCTCTAAATTCACTTGATCCAAAATATATACTAACAAAAGGAACATCACTAGAAAAACTTTTTCAAACACTATCTAAAATAAAAAAGGAAGAAAAAAAAGTTATACTTTTTAGTGATGGTGGAGAAGAGTATAACTTAGAGAAACTAACAGATATATGTAAACAAAACAACATAAAATTATATATAGTAGCGACAGGTTCACAAAATGGCTCAATTCTAAAAGATAAAGATAAAAAGATAAAAGATTCAAATAACAATCTAGTTATATCAAAAATAAATCCAATACTAAAAAATTTAGCTCTTTCAACAGATGGAAAATATTATCAGTTAAATTTATCATCAAAACATATATCTAATAAAATTATAAATGATATAAAACTACAAGAAAATCAAAATCAGAAAAATAGCATCTCTATTTTAAATTATACAGAATTATATTATTATCCACTCCTTATATCACTTTTTGTTTTTTTTATATCTGTAACAAAATTTTCAAAATTTTATACCTTTATACCTATCCTATTTTTACCTAACTATACCCATTCTGCTATATTAGACTTTAGTTATATACAAGATGCAAAAGATAGTTTTAAAAGAGGAAAGTACATAGATGCCAAAGATAATTTTGAAAAGATAAGCCCCTCTGTATCAAGCTACTATAACATAGGCGTATCTTATTATAAAGCTCAAAGTTATAAAGATGCTATAAAAATATTTTCAAAAATAAGAACAAAAGATATACAACTAAAACAAAGACTTTACTATAATATGGGTAATTGTGCTGTAAAACTTAAAAAATATGATAGAGCAAAAATATACTACCAACGGGCTCTATCCTTAGGTGATGATAAAGATGCACTTTTTAATCTATTAACACTTTATAAATTAAAACTATCCGAAAGGATAGATATATCAGATATGCTTGTTAAAAATAAAGTGAAGAACAAAACATATGCAAATAAAAAACATACAAAAAAGAGCTCTAACGCCAATAATAAAACAAAAAACAATTCTAATAGCAATTCAAATCAAAAAACAAACGAAACTAGATCAGGTTCAACTTCAAACAAAAAAAACAATAAAAAAACTGTTTTAAAACAAAATAAAAATAATACAAATAGGTCAACATACAAACTAGGCTACAAGGCTTATGAATTGATAAATAAAGGATATACAAATGAAACACACCCTTGGTAAAATACTTATCTTTATATTATCATCTATCTATCTTTATGCCCAAAGTAACTCTTTAGCAACCTTTAACCTTAGTTCAAATAAAATAAATCCATATCTAAAAGAAGCTGTTGAGATAAAATTTATTGCTACTCAAAATGACCATGAAGATGTAATGTTCTTTTTCCTAACGCCAATAGAGTCCAAAGAATATAAAATAGTACTTCTAAATAAACAAGAAGATGATATAGCATATCATAATAAAAAGACTATATTTAGATATCTTCTTTTTCCCTTAAAAGATGGCAATATAAAAGTAAAATTTAACTTTACTATAAAAGTAGCTAGTGATGAAGCTGTAGCACAAGTTTATAGAGGTAGTAGAGATAATGTCAAATGGATAGAAACAACAAATACAATAATCAAATTAAAACCACTTCAACTAAATGTTAAAAAACTAAAAAATGACACTGAGCTTATAGGCGATTTTAAACTTACATCTAAACTAAAAAACGATTCTATATCAACTTATCAAAGTGCAAATATAAGATATTATCTAGAAGGGATAGGATACGACAATTTTACAATAGAGCCCATAAATAAAATAAATAATGTAAACATCTTTTTAGATATAACAAAACACTTTAATAAAGCGACAAAAGATGGATATAAAATACAAAGAGAATTTAATTATGCTTTGATATCAAAAAAAGATTTTACTATTAAAGCAGTTACAATAAAGTGTTACTCACCAAAACATGATATATACTATACACTTAAGACTAAAAGATACGATATAAAAGTCAAAAATACAGATATCTCAAATTTAGTTGATACAGATGAATATCCAAAGAACAATGATAATTTTGATACATTAAAAGATTTTTTAATATATCTAACTATTTTTCTCATAGGGTATCTAAGTGGTAAAATAAAAATAAAATATAAAAAACGAAAAAAACACTACGATGATATAAAACAAACACAAGATGCTAAAGAGTTACTTTATCTAATTATAAATAAATATCAAGATAAAGTAGATAAAAGGTATTGTAGAGTACTTGAAGAGATGGTGTATAATAAGTCTAAAGAAAAAAACTTTATAAACATCAAAAAAGAGATAATTAAAAGTTTATCATTTTAACTAAGCTTTTATATACTTAGTTAAAATATAATATAAAATTACTTAACTACTTCAAATTTTTCATGTTCTTGAAGAGCCATAGTATCTGGTCTTTCATTATTATCTAACATAGAAAGATCTGCTTCATCAAAAAGTTCCATCCTTGGTATAAATATAGCTATAAGAACCAATGCAATACCAAAAACAAAAACAGCTAACGTAGCATGATCACCACTGACATCTACAAGTGTAGTTTTTCCATAACTTTCACCCATTAGAGGCTTAAAGATAACATCATAATATTTTGTAAATATAAATCCACCAAATAAACCACCTATAGCACCAACAACTACATCTATACGACCTTCAGCTATTGAGATAGGACCTGTTCCAGGACATTTACCCATGATAGCCATTCCTATACCAAAAATAATACCACCAATAATCAAACCTGAGAGTATCATAGGTTTTGGATGATATGATGCATACCCCATTTTTATCTCAAAATATAATGCTATACTAGTTAAACCTATAGCTAAAAACAACATTTTAGGAATTATTGTATCTTTACCCATAGCAAAACCAGCAATTTTTTCAAACTTATCTACACGAGTATATTGAATAATGGCTCCAAAAAGTATACCTATAATAAAAACAAGCCAAAAAGATCCATGCCCTTCAGCTTGAACAATATTGTACATATCTTCTGTACGAGAAACAACAAAGTCAAAGTATTCATCTGAACTCATTTGCTATCCTCCAAATTATAAAAATACCTTCCAGTAACTAGTAATGTAACTAAAACTACACCACCAAAAATCATAGAACTAAATGCTGTTTGACTCATACCAGATAAAAAATGCCCAGAGGTACAACCACCCGCTAAACGAGCACCGATAATAAGTAAAAATCCTGAGAAAAAACTCCATGAAAGACGAGATATTATAGAATTATTTTTATACACTTTCCAAGCAGTAGGAACTATACTAAAACGAAATGTTTTTGTAATAAAAACAGATGTGATAAATCCACCTACAAATACACCAAAAAGCATAACACCTTCCCATGCACCAGCTTTCTCTATCTCTTGTAAATATGTATAATCTTTTGGATCCATACCAAAAATTATACCGGCATAATATGGTATATATGTAGATGCCCCTATAGGACGATCAGCACCAAAAACTGAAAAAGAAAAAAGAAGAAGTAAGGCCATCAATATACCACCTAACCACCAAGGCAACCTTCTTGTCATAAGCATTCCTTATAGTATTAAAAATTAAACGGAATTATACTACTTTAATTATTAATAAATAGTAATACCTTTTCAGGATGCTTATAAGTACTATACTAAGTGTTACATCCCAAGATAAGGATGTAAAGCTTTAGGGATATCTATACTTCCATCTTCATTTTGGAAATTCTCCATAATAGCAACAAGTGTACGACCTACTGCTAGACTTGAACCATTTAAAGTATGAACAAACTCATTTTTCTTGCCATTTTTAAAACGGATTTTTGCTCGTCTTGCTTGAAAATCTCTTGTATTACTTACAGAAGATATCTCACGATAACACCCTTGCCCTGGTAGGTACACTTCCAAGTCAACAGTCTTTGCAGCGCCAAAACCAAGGTCACCAGTACAAAGAGTAACAAGCCTATGCGGTAGCTCTAACGCCAATAACAGATCAGATGCACAACTTACCATCTCATCAAAGATTGTATCACTCTCTTCTGGATGAGATATAGTTACAAGTTCAACTTTGTGAAACTGATGTTGACGTATCATCCCTCTAGTATCTCTCCCCGCAGCACCCGCCTCTTTTCTAAAACACGATGTATATGCTGTCATCTTTTTTGGTAACTCATCAGCAGTAAGTATCTCATCTTGGTAAAGATTTGTCACTGGTACTTCAGCAGTTGGGATTAAAAACAACTCTTGGCCATCCATCTTATAAAGATCATCTTCAAATTTAGGAAGTTGCCCTGTACCCTCTAAGGCAGTTCTATTGACAAGTGCTGGAACACTCACCTCTTCAAAACCACGAGAACGGTTAAAGTCAAGCATGAAGTTTATAAGAGCACGCTCTAATCTTGCACCCATCCCAAAACTCACACTAAATCGTGAAGTTGCAAGCTTTACACCACGCTCAAAATCTATCCAACCATTCTCTTCAGCTAACTCCCAATGCTCTTTTGGAGAAAAAGTATACTCTTTTGGCGTTAGCACTTTTTTAATCTCTATATTGTCATCTTCATCAACACCATCTGGAACATCATCATCTGGAATATTTGGAACAGCCATAGCAACATGCTCCAGTTCTTCTTGTTTTTGACGTTGAATTTCTATGGCATCTGCTACTTTAAGTTTATTTGCATCAACTCGAGCTTTTAGTTCAGATATATCTTTACCCTCACGCTTATAAACACCAAACTCTTTACTCATAGCATTTTGCGCTGCTTGGAGTGTTTCAAACTCCTGTTTAGCAATTTTCAACTCTTCAAATTTTGCTTTTAAATTCTCAAGTAATTCAGCACTTACACCTTTTCTCATAAGCTTTTTACTAACGCCATCAAAATCTTTTTGTAATAATTTTAAATCTATCATTTTATCCCTTGTTTATACTAATATATCTTTTGCTATACCAAACTGGTTTGCAGTCATAAGGTGTATCTTTGGATGAAGTTTTTTTATATCCTCAAACAAAGTTTTGCTAAGTTCAAAACCAACTTTATATTCTTCTTCAACTCCACGAGTATTTGCAACTCTTAATCTTTCTATCCATCTGTCTGGCACATTTATTCCAGGAACATGAGCAGACAAAAACTGTGCTGTGCGGAGTTTTGTTATAGGAAATATACCAAATATCAACTCCCCTTTTTTCTTCTCAGGACAACACTCACGGTTTGCATTTTCTTTTAATTCAAGTAAAAGTTTTGCACTCTCTAAGTCATAAACAGGTTGAGTTATAATGCCTACTGCACCATGTTTTATCTTTTTTTGTATCTTTTTTTGCAATGTTTTTGGATTTTTAGCATAAGAGTTGACAACTGCAAAAGGGTATATAGTTTTTGGTCTATCTTTAAATGGTTTTGCTGCATAATCCATTCCAGAATTAAATGCTGAGATGATATCTAAAAGCAAAGAACTATCAGACTCAAATACTCCCTTTGCTTTTGGTTGATCAGATATAGTTGCAGGGTCACCAGTAAGTGCGAGTATAGCACGAACATCTATCTCATTTGCACCAAGCAGATCAGACTGAAGAGCTATCTTGTTTCTATCTCGCATACTCATTGTTGCTATGACAGGTTTATTAAATCTATCTTGCAACATTTTTGCGGCAAAAAGAGAATTGTATTTTAATTTTGCTAAAGGATTATCTGTTGTGGAAAATCCATCAACTAACTGATTTAAACCAAGTTTCTCTATCTTATCTATAGTTGGAGTAAAAATTGCAGAGTGTCCAGGTGTTGTCTCTAAAGTTATATACGTATCATTATTCAATTTATCTATCAATGTGTCAAACAAAAAAATTCCTATTTCGCTATAATTGCGACATTATAACAAAAGAGAGAAAATTTAATGCTAAAACTTGCAGTATTTGACTTTGATTCAACACTAATGGATGGGGAAACTATCGATTTTTTTGCAGATGAACTAGGTATAGGTGAAGAAGTAGCTAAAATAACAGAAGAGGCTATGAGTGGTAGGCTTGATTTTTTTGAATCACTACAACAACGTGTAGGTCTTTTAAAAGGTCTAGATTATTCTGTTGTAAAAAAGATTAGTGAAAATCTACCCTATATGAATGGTGCAAAAGAAACTATAGCTGAACTAAAAAAGAAAGGCATTACGGTTGTATGTTTTTCTGGTGGTTTTAGAAGTGCTACAGGATATGCTAAAGATATCTTAGGATATGATGCTGATTTTTCAAATGTTTTACATGAGAAAGATGGAAAACTCACTGGCTTAGTTGGTGGAGATATGATGTTTAGCCATTCAAAAGGTGATATGCTTGTGCGTCTTCAAGATATTTTAGGTTTAACACCAAAAGAGACCTTAGTTTGTGGAGATGGAGCAAATGATCTAAGCATGTTTAAACATGCAGAGACTAGAGTTGCTTTTTGTGCAAGAGAGATACTTCAAAAAGAAGCAAATATCATTATAAAAGAAAAAGACTTAACAAAAATACTGGAGAAAATATAATGTTAGAAAACACTGTATGGAGACAATACAATAAAGAAAATAATTTTAGAGAAGCTATAGCAAAATATTGTGTTATGGATAGTATAGATCTTATAGAAGATGACAAAGAATTATATGGCGTATTAAAAGCAAAACTTACAAAAAAAGAGTTGAAACTATTAGCAATGGATGTCGCTGAAATTTCCGATGAAACTATTAAAAATGATTTTTCATTTAATGATGAAGATCTTCAAAAAGCAAAATTTAAACTTTACAAAAAGTTAAAACAAGACAAAACAAGACTCTCTTTTAGAGAATCTGCATCACTAGAATAAGGTATCCTCTATTTGAGGATAATCTTAAAACTAACTCGTCTTGATTTTTTTCTATCTTCTGTATTATTAAAATTCACATGTTTAGAGTAACTATACCCACTACCTTTTACAACTTCAGTTAACCATTTTTGTATATTTTTTGACTCATTTTTAAATATATAACTAAGAACAGAATAAGATCTGTTTAAAGATAATTTTGAATTATTTAAATAAGATTCAGAAAAACCACTCATACCCCATTCACTAGAAGTATGACCACTTATTTCCAGCGTTTTAACAAACTCTTTATTTTTATACAAAAATGGTAATAACTTGTCACTAAAATTTTCTAAAAAAGATTTTTGTTTTTTTGTTAATTTATATTCAGATATCCCAAAATACAAATTTTTATCCGTAAATTCTATAGAAAGATCTTCTTTTATAAGAATCTTTTTTGATTCTATTTCAGATTTAAATAACAAGATTAATTTATCATAAAATCTACCTACATTAGTAGATTTTTGAGCCATTGAAGCATCTGGATTAAGTTTAACTATCCACATATTTGATTCTTGAGAATTATTATTTGTATGTATCCCGGCTACTGCAACTTGAGAATTATGTAAAATTGTTAATGATTTAAAGACATCATAATTTTCATCTCCATAATGCTCTTGATTTAATAGTACAAGATTAGAATCTAAGACAAGAACCAATCCATCAGTATTGAAACTATCTTTTACATAACCTACTGCCATAAGTTTTCCATTTGAAAACTCTTTTATATCTGTTATGGAACTAGGATAAGTAGTAAAAATCTCTTTATCCAACATAATATTTTGATACAAATCAAATTTTATAAATCTTATATGCTCTTTTTGCATAGAGTTATATTGACTAAGAGCTATTATAAAATTATTATCTCTTAATCTAATAATTTTTCTTGGTACTATTAAATCTTCTGGATTTTTTTGATCTTTATAATGTTTTAACCACATTTTATTACCATTTTCAGTAATTCTCATAATAGTTACATCTCTGTTTTTTTCATATGAAGTTGTAGTTATAACTAATATAGTACCATCTATAGCTTCTACAGCATCAATCCCTCTGTCATCATGCTTAGTACCATACTTTTTACTCCAAAGTATCCTTCCATCTTTTGAAAATCTTGTTAGATATATATCATTGTTGCCAAGTCCAGTCTCAAACATACCATCTCTAGTATCTCTTGAAGTTATAGAAAAACCTACAGAAAGTACACCACCATCACTCATTAAAACAAGATTACTCATCCTGTCGTAATTTTTAGTTCCAAATACACGTGCATACAGAAGATTGGCGTTAGCATCAAGTTTAGCAACAATTAATGATCCATCCATAGTATATCCACCTATAAAATAACCATTTGAGGGTGTTTTTACCACTGCAACAGCTTTGTTAAACTTTGTTAGATTAGCACTTTTAGAAAGTAATACCTTTGCATCATTATTTACTTTTAAAAGATGCATCTGTGAACCATATGTAGCTGACTGTGATGCTAAATAATCAAAAGCATTTGTATATGTTTTAGAGATATAAGAGTTAGCCTTATACTCGTTTGCAAAACCGACTGCTGTTATAGTTCTATCATAATCTTCTGTAACATCAAATAGTGCAGAGTCAAAAGGCCTATCTACGATAACTGAAAAATCAGTAGTCTTGGCATAAACAAGGGAGGTAAACATAAAAAGTATTAAGAGGTATCGGTTCATATATTTGCTTTTTATTTTTATAGTAGCAAATAATATTCCTAAATGATAGAATTTATTTAAAGTCCTATAGAGCTAAGTACTAATCAGTATTTAACTTCATAATGGATTGAAAATTGCTAGCAAATACTGCCATAAATATATGATTACTTTGTGTCCTTATAATTTTTATAGGTGACTTTGGAGTGGTAACCTAAATTCATACAAAGAATTTAAGTTACCACTCCAGTATTGACTACTCTGTTTTGTTAACTTGCTTGTTCTTCTTTTAGTCTTTCAACTATCCAAACTTTGATAATTGACTGTCTTGTAACACCTATCTTTTTTGCTTCTTTATCTAGTGATTCTATAACCCACTCAGGAAAATCAACATTAACTTTTTTAGTTTCTGTTTTTAGTGTA
>Ga0256827_10000292_pt1 | contig 30021 bp, 27 predicted proteins | sample CV84metaG_FD_185977 | JGI IMG/M metagenome (GOLD analysis project Ga0256827, IMG submission 185977) | Hydrothermal vent microbial communities from East Pacific Rise, Pacific Ocean - CV84 | ecosystem: Environmental > Aquatic > Marine > Hydrothermal vents | place: Pacific Ocean: East Pacific Rise...
CTTCACCAATTTGACAAGATGTAAGTGTATCATAATGTGCCTTGACAATTGCAGCACAACCAGCTACAAGTGGCGAAGCAAACGACGTCCCCCATCCGTTTATATAGCCATTATTAGGCGATGTCATATAAACATCTTCGCCGGGTGCAATTACATCAATATATGCTCCATAATTTGAGTTATTCCATTTATTATCATTTACATTAGAACCTGCTATACTCATAACATTATCGTATGATGCAGGATAAAAATCTAAATCTAAACCATTATTCCCGGCAGCCGCAACAACTAAAGCATTTCTATTAATTGTAGCATAATTTACTATATCTTGACCATACTCTGAATAACTTGTTCCTCCCCACGAACAATTAATTATAGAACATCCGTGGTCAGCCGCATAAACTATTCCCTCGTATCCGTGAGTTATTGATGCTCCACTTGTTGCCGACACTTTTATTGGCATAATCTTAGTTTTAAACCCTACTCCAGAAATACCTATTCCATTATCGGCTACAGCCGAAGCACAACCGCTAACATATACGCCATGAGCATTTCCATTAGAAGGCTCCTCATTCCATTGCGGATTATTATCATTACTGGCTAAATCCCATCCCCAAAAGTTATCTACATAACCGTCATTATCGTTATCTATTCCATCAATAGGATCATTCAAATTTTTATAAATATTATCCTTCAAATCTTCATGATTAATATCAATCCCAGTATCAGTTATTCCTATTATTATTGATGTATCACCCTTCTCAATATTCCAAGCATCGTACACTTTCATAGTATTCAAATAATATTGATTTGCCTGATTTGGATCGTTAGGAGTATATAATAAAGAATCGTCTAATTTAATCTCGGCATATTCTACTACACCACTTTTTTTTAATTCATTAATGAAAGCTACTGCTTTCTCTGAATTCATATTTATTGAATAAATTAAACTTAAATCAACAAAATTATTATTTAATCTATTTCTAACAATTGGTTTTTTATTAACAAAAAGCTTTTGTGGCCTATATTTATTTATTGTTGTTTTAAGAAGTTCATTTTCAAAGCTATTATTTAAAATAACATCTCTGTATTTTTCTTTTAGCTTAAAAATTATCTTTTTATCTAAGTTATTATTATATTTGTATATGTTTTGACTATTTATAACACTAATTGGTATTATAATTAGTAGTAGTATTTTTAAAAATTTCATAATTAAGATGTTTTTAAAACTTTATTACAAATTTAACGTATTTAATTTACACTTATAAAATTAGTTGAATATTTATAAAAACAAAATTAAAATTATAGCGATATGAATTGTATTATTATTGAGGATGATAAATTATCAAGAAAAGTTGTTGAAGAGTTTATATATAGAACCGAAGCTACTGAACTTGTAGCATCATTTGAAAATGCCGTTGATGCATTAAATTCTATAAAACTAAATTCTTCTGATATTGATTTGGTATTTTTAGATATAGAAATGCCGGAAATGTCAGGTATAGAATTCCTCAAAACTTTCGATAAACACCCCCAAGTAATCATTATTTCTGGTAAAGAAAAATATGCTTTAGAGGCTTTTGAATATGACGTAACCGATTATTTATTGAAGCCTATAACATATGCTAGATTTTTTAAGGCAGTAACAAAAGCTCAAGTTAGACATAACGAAAAACAAAATATAACTAAAGCAAGTTTCGACGAAGAAACAGACCAAATATTTATTAAAAGAAGTTCAACTTTAGTAAGATTAAACTATTCTGATATATTATTTGTTGAAGCTTTAGAAAATTATGTTATTGTTACTACCTATTCTGAAAAATATACAATTCATTTTACAATGAAAGCAATATCAAATAAACTCCCTTCCAATATATACAAAAGAGTACACCGTTCTTATATTGTAAATATAAATAAAATTAAAGGTATTGAAGATAATGCTGTAATTATTAACCTTGAAGAAGGTACAAAAGTTATTCCTATAGGAAAATCTTATAAAGAAAAATTGATGAGTGAAATTAATCTAATTACTAAAAATAATTAGAAGCTCACACAATAGATACAGACTAAGGCTTTCAATTTTTGGAAGCCTTTTATAATTCTATACAATAAAACATAAAAACATCTTGTCCTGATGCCGGACAGGTATTTACTTTTCCCAGTTGATGAAAAGTAAACAAAAATCCAAACTAATCTACAAATCTTAATCTTTTTTATAATTAACATTTAAAAAGAGACAAATAGAATTAATTACTTTCAATTATTAGAAGCCTTTTTTATTTATCTTTGTAAAAAAACAAGATTATGCTTACCGAACGACAATTATTTTACAACCATGTTGCACAAACATCGGACGAACCAATTGCTTTGGAGATTAAAAATGCCGAAGGAATATATTTAATTGATAAAGACGATAAAAAATATATCGACCTTATTGCAGGTGTGTCGGTAAGTAATTTAGGACACCGAAACAAAAATGTTGTTGAAGCTGTAAAACAGCAAGTTGATAAATATATGCACCTTATGGTTTATGGTGAGTATATTCAATCGCCACAGGTTGAATATGCAAAACTTTTAACTGAGCAATTACCCAAAAATTTTGATAATGTATATTTTACAAACTCAGGTAGCGAAGCTAATGAAGGAGCACTTAAACTTGCTAAACGATACACAAAACGAAGCGAAGTTGTGTCGTTTGTTAATGCATATCATGGAAGCACGCATGGCTGTTTAAGTATTTTGGGAAACGAGTATTTTAAACAAGCCTTTCGCCCTCTCGTACCAGGTGTTAGTTTTATTAACTTTAATAATGTAGATGAACTTAAACAAATAACTACAAAAACTGCCTGCGTAATTGTAGAACCGGTGCAAGCCGAGGCTGGAATAATTACTCCTATAAATAATTACCTGCAAAAATTACGTAAACGTTGCGACGAAACCGGTACTCTTCTTATTTTCGACGAAATACAAACAGGTTTTGGTCGTACCGGCAACTTATTTGCGTTTGAAACATACAATGTTGAACCTGATATTTTTACTATTGCAAAAGGAATGGGCGGCGGTATGCCAATTGGTGCTTTTGTTGCTAATAAAAAGTTAATGTCGGTTTTTAAAGACAACCCTGTACTTGGACATATTACCACTTTTGGTGGCCACCCTGTTTCGGCAGCGGCTGCAAACGCCACATTAAAAACTTTACTTGATGAAAAAATTATTGACGATGTAAATCGTAAAGGTGAGCTTTTCAGAAAACTACTTACTCATAAAAAAATAAAGTCTATTAGAGGTGTTGGACTTTTCCTTGCCGTTGAACTTGACAGCTACAAACAAATACGAAATCTTTTAGACGAAACTATAAAAGCTGGACTAGTATTCGATTGGTTTATTTTTAACGATAATCATTTCAGAATTGCTCCTCCTCTAATTATTACTGATAGTGAAATTAAACTTGCTTGCAAAATTATATTAGATTGTTTAGATAAGATTAATTAATAATTATATCTGCAGCAATTATATAACACATAAAATTAAAATATATTTTTATAACTATAGATAATCAAATGACTATAAAAAACGAAATGAATTTATAGGCAATTTTGATTACTAATCGGTATAATTCATGTTCTTCCTCAAATTTTCTCTGATTATCCAGACCTTGCCTACCAGTAGGTAGTCATTCGTAAATCTGACTCGTATATAAACTAATTATCTAAATATGTGAGCAAAATATTAATCGAATTCAAGTTATTAATAACAATAATTAAAAATCAGCTCCCCATTCTTTAGCCCCGGAACCAAAGCCAATATGCTCAATAACTTTATCGACAACAGAATCTACTAAATCAATAATGTTTTTAGGTTGATGGTAAAACGAAGGATTTGCGGCAATAACAATACCACCATTGTCAGAAATAATTTTTAAATTATTTAAATGAATAGAACTAAAAGGTGTTTCGCGAGGTACTATAATTAGTTTTTTTCGTTCTTTAATAATAACGTCGGCAGCTCGCGAGATTAAATCGTTTGAAATACCATTTGCAATTCTGCCAACAGTTCCCATAGAACAAGGTATAATTACCATAGTATCGTATTTTGCTGAACCGCTTGCAATTGGCGAAAATAGATTTGTGTTTTCAAAAATTCTGAAATTATTAGGTATTAGTTCTTTTTTTATTTCAAAATTCCAAACTTGTTTACCTGCATCAGAAAAAACTATTTCTAAATTTTTCACTTGTGCAGTATGCTCTTCAAACCTTTCAATTAATCGTTTTGCGTATATCGAACCACTTGCACCTGTAATTGCTATTATTATTTTTCTTTTACTCATTATCGTGTAAAGATAAAAAAAGCTAAGACATTACATCTTAGCTTTAAATAAATATCTCAAAAATATAATTTAAAGAACGCCAAATTCTTCAGAATTATATTCTCCATTCATTAATTTTTTGTTGCACTCTGAGAATGCCTTAATTGTATATTCAACATCATCAAGAGAATGAACAGCAGTAGGTATTAAACGTAATAATACCACGCCTTTTGGAACTACCGGATAAATTACACCTGAACAAAAAATTCCATAATTTTCGCGTAAGTCCATAATTAAGTTCGACGCTTCTGCTGGTCCACCTTTCATATAAACAGGAGTTACCGGAGATTCTGCATCACCAAGGTCGAAACCGGCTTTTCTAAGCCCACTTTGAAGAGCATTAACAATTTTCCAAAGATTATCCTTTAACGATTTGTCTGATTTAAGTAACTCTAAACGCTTAAGAGCACCTTTAACCATAGGCATTGGTAACGATTTTGCAAATATTTGTGAACGCATAGTATAATGTAAATATCCGATAATTTCTTCACTTGCAGCTATAAATGCACCAATTCCTGCCATCGACTTTGCAAAAGTCGAAAAATATAAATCAATACTATCTTGTACACCAAGATGCTCTCCTGTACCTGCACCTGTTTTACCCATAGTACCAAAACCATGAGCATCATCAACTAATAACTTAAAATTAAATTCTTTTTTTAATTCAACTAATTTATCAATTTTACCAAGGTCGCCCATCATACCAAAAACACCTTCAGTTATAACAAGAATACCTCCATCGTTTTCTTTTGCTTTTTTAGTTGCAAAACCAAGCATTTTTCTTGCACGCTCAATATCATTATGAGGAAAAACAAAACTTTTACCTCCTTTTGCTTTATGAATAAAAATTCCATCCATTATACTTGCATGACACTCTGAATCGTAAACTATAACATCGTTACGGTCAACCATAGCATCAATAATAGACATAATTCCTTGATATCCGTAGTTTAACAAATAGCCTGCCGGTTTTCCAACAAACTCTGCTAATTTTGTTTCTAATTCTTCGTGAACAGAAGTTTGACCACTCATCATTCTAGCACCCATTGGGTATGCCATTCCATACTCTGCTGCAGCATCAGCGTCGGCTTTTCTAACTTCAGGGTGGTTAGCAAGTCCAATATAATTATTCAAACTCCAAACCAATACTTCTTTTCCTCTAAATTGCATTCTAGGTGCAATTTCACCTTCTAATTTGGGGAATGCAAAATACCCATGAGCTTTACTAGCATACTGACCTAATGGCCCTTTGTTATTTAATCTTCTTTCAAATAAATCCACAGTCTTATTTTTTATCGATTAAGGCAAAATTACATTTTTCTATTACATTTTCAAAGTATTAATTAGTTTAAAAGTTTGTACCTTTGTAATATTAAAATAAACAAAATCATCATTTAAATGAACAATGCAAAAGAATATATTTATAATTCATTAGTTAATATCGGTTTAGACAAACAAGTTGCCGATTACACTGAAAACATCATTGTCATTATTTCAATTATTGCATTGGCATTAATAACAAATTGGGTAAGTAAAAAAATTATCCTTAACCTTATCACTAGATATATTAAAAAAAGTAAAAACACTATTGATGATATTCTTTTAGAAAAAAAAGTATTTAATCGTTTATCTCATTTAGCCCCATCAATAATTGTTTATTATTTTTCAATTTATGGTTTTGACAATAAAGAGAATGCATGGATTGAGATAATAAAAACAATAACTGAAGTATATATGGTTATTGTATTTGTACTTGTTTCTGTTTCTTTTTTTAGTGCATTAACTGTTATTCATCAAAAATTGTCAACCAACAGAAATGTAACAATTAAAAGTTATATTCAGGTAGCTAACATAACAGCTGTTTTTGTTGGATTTTTAATAATTATCTCAATCGTATTTAACATTAATCTAATTGCTATTTTTACGGGTCTTGGAGCCTTTGCCGCAATTTTAATGTTAATATTTCAAGATTCTATAAAAGGTTTGGTCGGAGGAGTTATGCTTTCAACTAACGATATGATTCATATTGGCGATTGGATTTCGATGCCAAAATTTAATGCTGATGGTACAGTTATAGACGTTTCTTTAAATACAGTTAAAGTTCAGAACTGGGACAAAACAATAAGTACAATACCAACATATTCAATGATAACTGATTCGTTTAGTAATTGGCGAGGAATGGAGGAAAGTGGAGGCCGACGCATAAAGCGTGCTGTTATTATTGATTTAAAATCTATAAAGTTTTTAAATAGTAAGGATATAGAAAACTTTAAAAAGATTAACTATCTAAAGAGTTATATTGAGCAAAAAGAAGTTGAAATAACAAAGAAAAATGCTGAACTTGGTATTAAAGACGATGCTCATATAAATGGTAAATCTCTAACTAATATAGGAACTTTTAGAGTTTATTTAGAAAATTACTTAAAACATAACGAGAATATTCATACCAAAATGACGTTTATTGTCCGTCAATTACCCTCAAATGAGAAAGGTTTACCTATTGAAATTTATGTTTTTAGCAAAGTGCAAGCATGGGCTGAGTACGAAAAAATTCAATCAGATATTTTCGATCATATTTTTGCGATTGTTCCCGTATTTGGGCTTCGTGTTTTTCAAAACCCTACTGGTGAGGATTTTCGTAAGTTAAGCAAATAGCTTATAAAATTAAATTTAAAAAACTCCCCAAAATAACACGAACTTTAAAAATATATTTACGTAGAAAAAAATCGCAACTAAACTTATTGAAAAAAAACCAATGAAAAAACACAATCTGTCTCTGTTTATTATTGTTTGGACAATATTTATTGGAGCTATTATTTTTTTTAAGATATTAAATCAATTTATAACAACAGATATAGTAATTTTATTACTTATACATGTGTATGGTATTGTTAGCTTAATTATTGTTAAATCTCAACAAAATAAATCAACAATAAAATACAATGAACAAAAGGCAGCATTAGAAAATGCGTTAGAAGGTAATATTCAAATTACGAATGATTTAAGAGAATATAAAGAAGAGGTTTCTCAGCAAAATGAAGAGTTGTTGTTGCAAGCAGAAGATTTAATTCAACAAAGAAAGATAATAGAGAAAAATAAAGCCACTTTAGAATCAATATATAATGGTGTATCAGATGCGATATTTTTAATGAGTAATGAAGCTTTTATTGATTGTAATAAAGCAACCCTTAAACTATTTAACTGTAAACGAGAAGAAATAATTGGACATCACCCTAGCGAATTCTCGCCTGAATATCAGTCAAATAATAAATTGTCGTATGAAATGTCGCGACAATATTTAGATAAAGTTTTACAGGGCGAGCCTCAAAATTTTGAATGGATACATCAAACAAAAGATAAAAAAGAATTTATTGCAGCAGTAAGTCTTAATAAAATAGATGTAAATGACGAAATACTTATTCTTGCAGTAGTTAGAGATGTTACCGAACAAGTTAAAAGCAGAAATGAGTTACAAGAGCTAAACGTAAAATTAGAAGAACAACACGAATTAATGCAACAAGTAAACGAAAAAATGTTTGCACAAAATCAGGAAATAATTTTACAACAAGATTCAATTGAAAGAGAAAAAGCAAAATTTGAAGCTATATATAAAGGTGCAAACGATGCTGTATTTTTAATTAAAAACAGAAAAATAACTGATTGTAATGACGCTACTTTAAGGTTGTTTAATTGTCAAAACAAGGATGTGATAGGTTCTACAATTTTGAGTTTTTCGCCAGAAAAACAAGAAAATGGAGAATTATCATCAAATTTAATGATAGAATATTTAAACCAAGCCAAGCAAGGTAAAGCTTTACGTATAGATTGGATGTATAAAACTCATGATGGGAAAATATTTTATGCAAAAGTGTCGTTAAATAAAACAAAAATAAATCATAAAACTACTTATATTGCTATAGTACGAGATGTTACCAAAGAACGAGAACAACAAAATCAATTGAAAAAATTAGCTCAAGATTTAAGAGACAATCAAGAAGAGCTACAACAACAAAACGAAGAATTACACACTCAATCAGAGGAGCTAATGCAACAAAAAAAGATAATTGAACAGGAAAAAGAAAGGGCTAATCAAGCTTCCAAATCAAAATCGTTGTTTTTAGCTAGTATGAGCCACGAAATAAGAACTCCGCTAAATGGTATAATAGGCATGCTTAATCTTTTAAAAGAAACTAAATTACAAAAACGTCAAAAAGAATTTGTAAATATTATTGATGTATCAAGTGATAGTTTGCTGAATATTATTAACGATATTTTAGATTACTCAAAAATTGAAGCAAATCAATTACATTTAGAGAAAATACCAACTGATTTAAAACAAATAACAGAAGAAGTTATTAAAATACTACATTTTAAAGCTGAAGAAAAAGGTTTAACATTAGACCTAAAAATTAATAAAAGCACACACCGTTACTACAAAGCTGACCCTGTTAGACTAAAACAAATTTTAATAAACTATTGTAATAATGCAATAAAATTTACGGAAAAAGGTAGTGTAAAAATTAAAATATTTGAGATGAAAAATTCTTCTCAAATGGTTAAATTGAAATTTGAAGTAACCGATACCGGTATTGGTATATCAAAAGACAATCAAAAAAAACTGTTCAAAGAATTTTCACAAGTAGATGATTCTACAAGCAGAAAATTTGGAGGAACAGGATTAGGTTTAGCAATTTCGATGAAATTAGCAAAACTTATGAATGGTGAAGTAGGTTTAAATAGTGTTGAAGGTAAAGGCTCTACTTTTTGGTTTACTGCCGAAATTGAGAAAATAGATAGCTTAGAGAAAAAAGCAATAGCTGTAAAAACAAAGATGGCTGAGGGTTTAAATATTTTATTAGTTGAAGATAATGTTATAAACCAAAAAGTTGCTATTCATACATTAAAGAAAAATAAACATTTAGTAGATATTGCAAACGATGGTATTGAAGGTATAAAAAAGTTTAAGAATAATAATTACGACATAATTTTAATGGATATACAAATGCCAAATTTAAATGGTTATGAAACAACTATTGAGATCCGAAAAATTGAAAAAGAACAAAAACTTAAAAGAACAAAAATTGTTGCTATGACAGCAAATGCAATGAAAGGCGAAAAAGAGAAATGTGTTAATATTGGCATGGATGATTATATATCTAAACCATTTAAAAAAGAAGACTTATTACGAATTTTATAAAAACTAAAAATAACTATTATGGCATTAATAACATGGACTGAAGATTTTAGCGTAGGAGTTGTTGAAATTGATAATCAACACAAAAAGCTTGTAGAAATGATTAACGAGTTACATCTAGTCATGAAAGAAGGCAAAGGTAATACACAAATTGGCGACATTATCAACAGATTAGTTGATTATTCGGTATATCATTTCAAAACTGAAGAAAAATATTTCGATAAATTTGGTTATCCTCAAACAGAAAAACACAAAGAAATTCATTCTGATTTTATCAAAGAAGTTTCTATATTCAAAGGTCAATTTGCAAACAAAGAAGTAATGTTAACAATTGAAGTTTTAAATTTCCTAAGTAATTGGTTACGCCAACATATTTTAGGTGAAGATATGGAGTATTCTGATTTCTTTATTGAAAATGGGCTGAAATAACTCTGGTTAAAAGAATTGCACAAATTCACTCTGAGGAACTGAAACACATATTCTTGAGTATTTATCAGCTTCCTCTTTGTTTAGTCTTGTGAAAAAGCTTAATGATACGCTAGCAATACGTCTTTTAAGCAATTCTTTTTCCGATAAATTTACTACAGTAAAAATACCTTTTGGCTCTGAGCTTTTATAAAATTCAGTTGCTAACAAGCCTTTGTTTTTTAAAAAATCAATATTCTTTTTTATGTCTGTAGTTGTTGTAACTCTAAAATCGTTTATTGCTTTTAACCCAATTTCTGTAGTAAAAAGTTTTTCAACTAAATTTTGAGCAAAACCATTAACACCATTGCTTGCATACATTAATTTTATTGCAAGTTCGTCGTTTAGTTCTTGGTTTGTGGTATGTACAAATCCTATTCGCTGACCACTAAGCCCGATAGATTTAGAGAAACTTTCAATAATAATAACATTTGGTAAGTTATATATACTTTCGTATAATTTGTCATCATCTAAAAATACTTTACGGTATGGACTGTCAATAATAACAGTAGCACCAATGTTATTTAGCTTTTCAATTAATGATATTAATTTTTCATCATTAAATTTATCACCAATTGGATTGTTTGGGTCACAGATTACTACTGCTGAATTTTTATATTTTTCAATATTCGATTCTAACTCAGCAAAATTAAAATAATAATCTCCCTCTAAGTTTCGTACTTTAATAATGTTCATATACGAACCCCAAAAATACTGTGGTAAGTATATTTTATCAATATCAATACTCTGAAAAACAATGTCTAAACCCGACATTCCTCCACTTGTTACAAGAATGTTTTCAGTAATGGTTTTGTTATTAAAATAATGTTTATTTATTGCTTGTTTTAAAAGTGGTCGCCCTTTCATTGGCTGATAAACCTGAATATCGCGCGAATTAAAATCAATAAGTTTTACAACTTGGGTTAAATCAATATTACAAACAGCGTTTACACCTTGGTTTAAATACAAATATTTTTTACCTGATTCTTTTTCAAGTTTTTTTATTTTTTCGCCTATTGCCGTAATTTTTGAATATGTAGCTCCGCTTTTTTTAATTTTCATATTTTATATTGTTAAAAATCAAACATATCAAAGCAACCGTAATCATCTTCTTCTAGCATTTCATTTACTATATCAATATCAAATTCTTCAGGGTCAAAAACATCACCAATCCAATCAGCCATTTCCTTGTGTTCCGGGTGTTTAGGGTTGTTCATTATTTTAATTAAGTTTTCATAACCCCAAACTCCACCGCAATCTTCAATAGGGCAAGCTCTACTGCCCTTTAAGCATTTTGGAAGGGCTATTTTTACACTATTTTCTTTTATTTTCTCTAATAAAATTGTGTGTTCCCAATCATCTCCAAAATCATACTCATATTTAATATCATCTTTTTCTTTTACTAATAAGTCCGATATTTTAGTATCTATGTAATTTATTTCTCGGTTTATACCCTCTAAAGAAAAGTCGTCATCAATTTCTCCATCATCAGTGTAATATGTATCTCCTTTTATAAATTGATGCATATGACTGTTTGTCCAGCCCATTGTTGTTTGGATAATTTTATGAAAATCTTCCAAAGGGGTGTCTGAATTAACAACAATACGTCTCCATATTGGAGGTTTAACACCATCTAATGTTATTTTTATTTGATAAATTGAATTCATCTTGAAAATAAATTAATTAGTAATTGTAAAGTTAGGTTTAATTTCAGTATTTATAGATTTTAAAGAAGGGAAAATACCATAAGTTACCGATAAAACCGGTTTGTATAAAATAGATTCGTTTTTAGTTTTGTCTTCCAATAAATGTGTTTGACTATCTACTTTATCGATAATAACTAAAAAGGCACTTATTATTAATAAAAATTTTAGACCGCCAAAAACTGCACCGGCAATTCTATTAACAATTCCCAAAGCTACAGCTTTTACAAGTTTATCAATAATTTTAGCTAGTAAATGTATTCCAACAACAATTCCTATAAATGTTATTGCAAAAGCAATTATAGGTAGGTATTTTTCAAAACTACCTATATTTTGTTCAATTATATTTTCGGTAAATTTATAAAATTTCATTGCTCCCCATATACCTGCTAAAAGAGCAACAAGCGAGGCAATCTCAACAATTAAACCTTTGGTAAAACCTTTATAAAGCCCCCAAATTACAGGAAGTATAATAACTATATCAATAACGCTCATTAATCTATTATTTAGAAAGTAAAAGTAGTATTTTAAAATAAAAAATGAAATGCTAGAATAAATATTTTTGTTTATTTGATTAATTGTTTAATTATTTGTTTTTATTAGTAGATAATCAACTAAACAAATGAACATAAAAACAACAAATTCAAAACATAACTTAATTTAACACCAGTCAAATTAATTATTTTCCTATTTAGGCAAAAAAACAAGATAAAAATATCTTGATATTAAAATCAATATGTATTTTTACCAAAAAAATTAACTAAATAAATATATAATAAAATGGCTAAACGAACTATAGTTAACCTACCTGGTGACGGTATTGGTAGAGTAGTATTAGATGAAACTGTAAGAGTATTAACAGCAGCAGGTTTTGAGGCTGATTATGTTGAAGGTGATATTGGTTGGGAATTTTGGAGAAAAGAGGGCGAAGCCCTTCCCCAACGTACAATTGATTTATTAGAAAAACATAAGATTGCACTTTTTGGAGCAATTACATCTAAACCAAAAGATGAAGCTTTCGAAGAACTAGCACCAGAATTACAAAAAAAAGGATTAATTTATTCAAGTCCCATTGTAAATTTACGTCAGCATTTTAATTTAGATATTTGCATACGCCCATGTAAAACTTATGTTGGTAACCCTCTAAATTTTATTCGTCGTACTGCCAATGGAAGTATTGAAGAACCACCTGTTGATGTTGTTATTTTTCGTCAAAACACAGAAGGTTTGTATGGCGGTGTAGAATGGAGCAATCCCGATTCACAGGTTCATGACGCATTTATGACTCATCCTAAATTTAAGAAAAACTTTGGAAGTACACCAAAAGAAGAATTAAGTATTTCAACACGTATTTTTACAAAAAAATCTACCGAGAGAATTGTTAGAGCTGCTTTTGAACACGCTAAAAATTATGGCTACAAATCGGTAACAGTTGCAGAAAAGCCTAATGTAATTCGCGAAACATCCGGTATGATGTACAAACTAGCTCAAAAAATTCAGCGAGAAGATTATCCTAATATTGAGCTTTGGAATACAAATATTGATGCTCAAATGATGTGGTTAACAAAAAATCCAGAAACTTACGGAGTAATAGTTGCAGGAAATATGTTTGGTGATATTATTTCTGATGGTTTTGCAGGATTAATAGGAGGATTAGGATTTGCTTGTTCAGCTCAAATGAATCCTGATAGTGGAGTTGCCGTTTTTGAGCCAACTCATGGTTCTGCTCCCAAATATGCCGATTTTGAAACTTCAATTGTTAACCCAATTGCAATGATTGAATCTGCATGTATGATGCTTGACCATATTGACGAAAAAGAAATAGCTAAAAAAATAAGAAAAGCTGTTGCCGAGGTTATTGACGAGAAAAAAATACAAACCTATGATATGAAAAAATTATCAGGTCGCCCTGATGTTATCGAAAAAGGTGCTGCTTCAACTCAACAAATGGCTGATGCAATAATCGCTAAATTATAATATTAGACTTTTAGACTTGAGACTTGAAATAACTGAGAATTTTCCTCATATCTCTCGTCTCATATCTCATATCTAAAAATGAAAAAAATGAACAAACAAGTAGAAGAATTGTGGGGCGAAGAACTATCTTGGATAAAAGATGAAACTCTAAGAAATCAAACTGCAAAAACATGGGAATTAGCACTTAAAAAAAGTGTTTTAGGTCCTGATGATTTAAATACTATTCCATTTACATTACTTTGTGGTCCAGATATGAAAGTAACATTTATGGATCATAAACGTGCTGTTGTACATATTGCAAAAGATAGTGGCGAAAAAATAAACTCAATGTTTAAAGGAGAGCTTACTTGTAATATGGACATACTTATTTCAGGTGCAATACTTGCTGATGTAGGAAAATTGCTTGAATACGAGCTTGATGAAAACGGCAAATCGGTTCAAGGTAATTACGGTAAATATTTACGACACCCATTCTCTGGAGTTTCTCTTGCAGAACAATGCGGAGTACCAGCAGAAGTATGCCATATAATTGCTGCACACGCAGGCGAAGGTAATATGGTAAAGCGTAGTACCGAGGCATATGTGGTGCATCATTGCGATTTTATGACTTTTTTACCATTTAAAGACGGATTAAAATTATAAAAACAAACCTATAAGTAGGGGTAAAATATAAATTGCGTGTACTAACAAACGTAATTTTCACAGTATATAAAATTGTACTATATTTGTGAGATAAATTAATAAATTGTTTAATTAAATAAAATGAAAATGAAAAAAATGAAATTATTCGCATTAATGTTCCTTGCTGGTGCATTAATCTTTAGTTCTTGTAAAAAAGATGAAGAAGAAGTTGCTGTTGCTGGTCCTTCTTTAGTATTTCAGAATGGAAACAACTCTATGGAATTTGACGGAAGTAAAGGAATTGATGTAAGACTTGATTTTACCGCAGAAGGAGAAGTATCTTCTTTTAAATTAGTGTTCTCTCTAAATAATGCAACTGCTGATTCTATTTATGAATTAACAAGTACATACAAAGGTGAAAAATCAGGAAATTACACATTCACAAGAAGTGCTGCTTTAGTTGGTTCTGATTTAGATTTAGACGCTACAGGTACTGTTAAGTATGTATTTACTTTGATTGACAAAAATAACAATACAAAAACTGCTACTTATACAGTTACCGCAGCCTCTACTGCTGGTCCAATAAATACTTATACAACCGTTTTATTAGGTGGACAAGATAATACAACATTAGGAAGTGCATATGATGCTGAAGGAAATGAAGTATTTTCTATGACCGGAATTACAGCTACAAATCAAGCTAAAGTTGATTTTATTTTTGCTTACGGTTCAACTAGCCATTATTATATTGGTTCTCCTAGCAACAGTGATATTGCTATTTCTCATGATATGACTGGATGGACAACTAAAAACGCAACTGTTATTGCTACAACAACTGTTACAAATACAGAATTTGATGCAATAACTGATGACGCTGCTATTGTTGCTGCGACAGCTAATATTTCAGGAACAAAAGCAAACGATCTAAACACAAATGACGTTTTTGCATTTATTACTGTTGATGGTAAAAAAGGTTTAGTTAAAGTTGTTGCTACAGAAGGAACTAGTGGTGCAGATAGAAAAATCACTCTCGAAGTAAAAATACAACAATAATAAGTAATATAAATATTTTCAAAAGCCATTCAAATCTGAATGGCTTTTTTCATGTCCTAATTTTTCATTTTTGGCAGTTCAATTTTTAAAAAGTATATTTGTTAAACAATGAACAAGGCAATATTTTTAGATAGAGATGGAGTAGTTAATAAAGAACGAGGAGAATACACTTGGCGTTTATCCGATTTTGAATTTAATTTGGGACTGTTTGAAGCTTTAAAAAAATTAGATAACTATCTGTTTATTGTTATTACAAACCAAGGTGGAATTGCAAAACAAATATATACTCATTCTGATATTGAAAAAACAAATTCTCTAATGTTTAAAACATTTGCCGATAATAATCTAAAATTAACTGATATATACTACTGTCCACATCATACCAATTATGGCAATTGCCTATGTCGTAAACCCAACTCACTAATGTTAGAAAAGGCAATAGCAAGGTATAATATTAACATAAAAAAATCTTATTTTATCGGTGATACACAACGAGATATTGATGCCGGTAAAAAAGTTGGATTAAACACTATTAAAATAAATCCTAACGATAACTTATTAAACTATATAAATAAGATAAAATGAAATTAAGAACACTAATATTATTGCTTTTCCCTCTTATTATTTTTGCACAATATAGTCCTAATTTTACAACTGATTTTTGCTCTCATAAAACATCGTATAATATAAATAAATATGTCCAATCACAAGTGGGTAATACATATAATCAATATTATTTACGAGCAATATGGGAAATAAATCCTAATCAATTATATATAAAAGGAAATGTAACATATTATTTCTCAATGACAGAAAATAGTAATTCATTAACTTTTGATTTGCACGATACCCTTAATGTAGATTCGGTTATTTTTGATAACAATGAAGTAACATTTTCTCATAATAATAATTTACTAAGCATTAATCTACCTATTACTTTAAATCAAGGAGATAACGATTCACTAACCATATACTATAATGGCACACCTACTAATAATAATGATGCTTTCAAAATGAAAAAATACGAATATAATGGAGACTCAATACCTTGTTTATGGACATTATCAGAACCTTATGGAGCAAAAGATTGGTTTCCTTGTAAACAAGAACTTTATGATAAAATTGATTCGTGCGATTTATTTTTTATTACTCCTAAAAAATATAAAACAGCCACAAATGGCTTGTTAATTTCAGAAGATACCCTTAATGGTTTAAAAACAACACATTGGAAACATAAACATCTAATTGCAACATATTTAATTGGTTTTGTTACGTCAGAATTTAATACACGCAATTATTATATTCATTTATTAAACAACGACTCCATTTATATGATGGAATATTATTTAAAAAATGATTCATCTATAATAAAACACCCTTACGATATTTACGATAAATTATTTAATTTATATGACACTCTATTTATTCCATACCCTTACAAAGACGAAAAATATGGACATATGCAATGGAAACGAGCAGGAGGTATGGAGCATCAAACAATGAGTTCTATGAGTGGAATGTCGTCAAATGAAAGCTATGTAATAGAACACGAACTTATGCACCAATGGTTTGGCGACTTTATAACTTGCGGAAGTTGGAAAGATATTTGGTTAAACGAAGGTTTTGCAATTTTCGGGAATTTTATATCATTACAATATTTATGGACATGGCAACCTAACTGGTATCCGAGCTTAATAAAAGCATATCATAACGATATTATTCGATTACCCGACGGCTCTGTATTTGTTGATGATACAACAAGTGTTAGTAGAATTTTTAGCGGTAGACTCACCTATGAAAAAGGTGGCTTTTTATTACGCATGCTACGTTGGGAATTAGGCGACAAAAATTTTTTTAAAGGAATAAGAACTTATTTAAATAATCCTGATTTACAAAATAGTTATGCCAGAACTTCTGACTTAATTTCGGCATTAGAACAAGAAGCCGACACAAATTTAACTGAATTTTTTAACGATTGGTTTTATGGCGAAGGATATCCTATATACAATATAGAATACGACCAAAGCAATAATTATTTAACAAATATTTTGATAAAACAAACAACTTCTAATTCATCTGTTAATTTCTTTGAAATGACTGTACCAATACAGTTTTGGATAAATGGAAACGATACTATTGTAAAGCTACACAACACTACAAATAATCAACTTTTCACAATGCAATTAAATGGTTCTATCGATTCGGTTAAATTTGACCCGGAGTACAGAATAATATCGGAAAATAATGTAACTCAAAATATTAAATTAATTAATAATGAAAAAAAAATAAAAATATTTCCAAACCCTGTAAATGATGAAATATCAATCAGCTTAGGCGATTTACCTTTACAAATCAAACATATATACCTAACCAATTTAAAAGGCAAACAAGTTTCGTTACAATTTAAAAATACAAATTTTCAAAAAATAAATATTTCAGAGTTTACTTCGGGTAGTTATATAATTACAATTGAAACTGATAAATTTAATTTTAATAAAAAGATTATTATTGAAAAAAATTAAGCACACCCTAAAAAAATGTTAATTATTCTATAATAATTACATATTCCTAAATGTAAATAGTACATTTGCTAAACAAAATTAAGTTTATGAATGTTAGAATAGTAAATAAATCTAAACACCCTAATCCAAAATATAGTACCGAGTTTTCTGCAGGAATGGATTTACGTGCAAATATAAACAAGCCAGTTATATTAAAACCACTTGAACGTACATTAATAAAAACAGGATTATTTATTGAGCTACCAAAAGGTACCGAAGCTCAAATCCGTCCTCGTAGTGGTTTAGCATTAAAAAAAGGAATTACCGTTTTAAACACACCAGGCACAATTGATGCCGATTATCGTGGCGAAATTGGTATTATCTTGATTAACCTATCAAACGAAGATTTTAAAATACAAGACGGCGAGCGTATTTGCCAAATGGTTATTGCTAAACACGAAACAATAAAATGGGAACAAGTTGAAACACTTGATAAAACCGACCGTGGAACAGGTGGATTTGGACATACAGGAGTTTAATATACAATTTAGAACAAAATATAATATGAAAATAATAGTACCAATGGCAGGAATGGGCAAAAGAATGCGCCCACATACATTAACAATTCCTAAACCATTAATCCCGATAGCAGGCAAACCAATTGTTCAGCGTTTAGTTGAAGAAATAGCAATAGTATCGGAAGAAAATATTGAAGAAATTGCATTTATTATTGGTGATTTTGGAAAAGAAGTTGAAAAAGAGTTGCAAAATATAGCATCTAATCTTGGAGCAAAAGCCAGTATTTATTACCAAAACGAAGCATTAGGTACAGCACACGCTATTTATTGTGCAGAGCCATCACTAGAAGGAAAAGTTGTTGTAGCTTTTGCCGATACACTTTTTAAAGCCGATTTTAAAATTACTGAAGATACAGAAGCAAGTATATGGGTACAAAAGGTTGATGACCCAAGTGCTTTTGGCGTAGTAAAAGTTAACGAAAATAATGTTATCACCGATTTTATTGAAAAACCAAAAGATTTTATTTCTAACCTTGCAATTATTGGAATCTATTATTTTAAAGACGGTAACAATCTTAAAAAAGAATTAAAATATTTAATTGATAATAAAATCCTTGTAAATGGTGAATATCAGCTTACCGATGTTTTAGAAAACATGAAAAATAAAGGTTTAAAATTTACCCCAGGCGAAATAAAAGAATGGATGGATTGTGGTAATAAAAATGCTACAGTACATACAAATCAAAGAATTTTAGAATATCACAAAAACGATAAATTAATTTGCGAAACTGCAATAATAGACAACTCAATAATAATTGAACCATGTTATATAGGTGACGGAGCTGTTGTTAAAAACTCAATAGTTGGTCCTCATGTATCTATTGGAGCAAATACAAATATTGAACGTGTTATTATAAGCAACAGTATAGTTCAACAAAATGCTAATATTAAGTCAATTACGCTCACAAATTCAATGATTGGAAATAGTGCATCAGTTGCCGATGTTACAGTAGAAGTAAGTGTTGGTGATTTCACAATAATTGACATTGAAAATTAATGAATGAAATATTTAAAACTTTATATATTATCAATTACAATTAGTTTGCTATTTTCTTCATGTGGCATATTTAATAGAGGTGCTGTAAAAGTAGTAAGTGATAAAAATATCAAAACCGAAAAAAATGAACTTAATTACAAGCATTTCTTTTTTGAAGCTAACAAACTTAAGATGTTGGGAAATTACAAAGAAGCTACTGCTTTTTTCTTACATTGCTTAGAGTTAAAACCAGGAAGTGGCGCTCCTGCTTACGAACTAGCAGGTTTAGCTGTTGCAAATAAAGATTTACAAAGTGCTGTAAAATTTGCCGAAATTGCATATAAATATGACCCATCTAACAAATGGTACTTAATAATGTTAGCTGATATTACTAAACGTCAAGGCAATTTAAACCGAACAATAAGTTTATTAAACGAACTAGTAAAAGAATATCCGAATGTACCGGAATATTATATGGAAATAGCATCAACCTATATGGTTATGAATAAAACCAAAGAAGCTATTAAAATTTTTGATGAAATAGAAGACAAATTTGGAATTAACGAAGAAATAAGCTTTCAAAAAGAGCAAATTTTTGAATCAAAAGGAGATTTTATAAATTCACGTAAAGAACTTGAAAAATTAATACAAGCTAACCCTCAAGAGCCAAGATATTATGGACTTTTAGCAGAATCGTATATGTCAACAGGACAAATGGATAAAGCAAAAGAGATTTATGATAAACTTTTAAAAATTGACCCTAACAATGGAATTGCTTTTATTTCAATGTCAGAATATTATCGAATAAAAAATAATAAAAATAAGTCTGATTTTTATATACGAAAAGCTTTTGCATCTGATGATATCGATATTAATTCCAAAATACAAATTCTTGTTAATAATTATGCCAGTTCTCGCAACAATAAAATAGACTCTATAGCTTTCGATTTATTAGATACACTTATTATAAATAACCCTGACAAACCTGAAGTTTATGCCGTATATTCTGATCTTCTAATTCAAAATAAAGAATATAAAAAATCAGCATTTTATTTAAAAAAGGTATTAAATCTTGATAAAACAAACAATAGAGTTTGGGAACAGTTATTTTTAATTCAAGGACAAGTAAATAGACTTGATAGTATGTATTTTTACTCAAAAGAAGCAATTAGTTTATTTCCTACTTATGCAAAATTTTATATGTACAATGCTGTCGCATCATATTCTTTGAAACGATTTTCAGAATCGATAAAAGCAAGTAACGAAGGCTTGCTTTATGTTGTTGACGATGATTACCTCAAAATAAAATTTTATTCATTATTGGCACAATCATATAACGAAAAAAAAGATTATAAAAATTCAGATATTTATTTTGAAAAAATATTAGCCATAGATCCAAATAACGATAAAGCATTAAATAATTACAGTTATTATTTATCGTTAAGAAAAGAAAAACTCGACAAAGCTATTAAAATGAGTTCGAAATTATACAAACGCAATCCGGCAAATTACACATATATAGACACTTATGGCTGGGTGCTATTTGTTTCAAATAATTATACAAAAGCCGAAGCAATTTTAGCAGAAGCTGTTTCAAAAGGAGGCAATAAAAGTTCTGTAATATTAGAACACTACGGGGATGCTCTTTATAAAAATAATAAAATTGATGAAGCTGTCGAAATATGGAAATCAGCAAGAGATATTGCAGATAATACAAGTGCCCTAGATAAAAAAATTAAAGAAAGAAAATTATTAAACTAAATTACAAACAAATATCCTCACTATAAACTAACGAGATATCGTTTTAAAAATAATTCTTTTCACACCCTAGAGACTGCTAACCTTTTAATTACTTAATCAAAAACATTACCCAAACGTTTAAGTTTAGCTTCTTCCAATATTTTTATTTTTCTGCCTTTAAGTTCAATATATTTATCGTCTTTAAATTCTGAAAGCAAACGTATTACTGACTCAGTAGCAGTACCCACAATATTTGCAAATTCTTCTCTAGTTAACGAAATTTGAAGAATATTATTTTCATCAACTCCAAATTCTTTTTTCAAATAAATTAATATTTCTGCTAAACGTTCACGAACTGTTTTTTGAGCTATTCCTGTAATAAATGAGTTGGCCACACCAAGTTCAGAACAAGCTATTTGCATAAGTTCTAACGAAAAATCAGAATTATTTTTCATAAAACTAATCATTGTAGATGAAGGTATAAAACATACAGTTGCATCTTCTATTACTTTTGCTGTTGTACACGATAATTCGCCACTTAGAACAGAACGATAACCTATAATATCACCTTTTTTTGCAAATTTTATTATTTGGTCTTTTCCTTCAACACCAGTTTTAAATAGTTTTATAATACCTCTACTAACACAATAAGAACCACTAGGTCGGTTTCCTTCATGATAAATAATATCACCTCTTTTATAAAAAGCACAACCTTTTTCAAAAGTTAATTCGCTAACTTCCTCATCAGTTAATTTTTTAAAAATTGATCTGATATTTTTTCCACATTCTTCACAAATAGGAACAGTTTGCTTAATTTTCATTAGTATAGTATTTTCAAATCTTAATATATGCTAATTAACAACAAAATCGTTTATTAATTATGCTAAATAATTTATCTTTGTAAAGATAAAAATATTTTATAAAACAAATAGAATGAAAGAAACAATAAATGTAAATTGGAAAGAAAATATGTGTTTTGAGGCCGAAGTAAACGGTCATAAAGTTATTTTAGATGCTGTAGATGCCGTTGGTGGCGAAGACAGAGGTCCTAGACCAAAGCCTTTCATGATGGTTGCATTAGCAGGATGTACAGGTATGGATGTTATTTCAATCCTCAAAAAAATGCGTGTTGATGTTGATAATTTTAATGTTAAAGTTGATGGCGAATTAACAGAGGAACATCCTAAACAATTTCATAAAATGCATGTAACATACGAATTCTGGGGTAAAAACCTTCCAATGGCTAAATTAGAAAAAGCTGTTAACCTATCAGAAGAAAGATATTGTGGCGTAAGTGCAACATATAAAAAAGTTATTGGCTTAACTTCTGAAATTATTGTTCACGAATAATAAAAAATAAATAAACAAAATAGAGGTTGTTTCAAAATTGAAACAACCTCATTTTTTAATAACACTTGGCTGGTATATACATACATATTCCTTATTGTAAATCAAAATGCTATTACTGCGACTTTTACTCATCACAAGATATTAGTGGTATTGATAAATTTATTTCATCTTTATTAATTGAAATTGAAAATAAACGTAATTATCTTTTTGAAGATAAAAATATAAAAACCTTATATTTTGGTGGAGGAACCCCCTCGGTATTAAACGCAAAACAAATAAACAAAATATTAGATAAAATATTTTCAACCTTTACAGTAAGCTCAGAAGCCGAAATTACCTTTGAACTCAATCCTGACGACATCACACTAGAATATTTAAAACAAATATATGCAATTGGCATAAATAGACTTAGCATAGGTTTACAATCGTTTAATAACGATATGCTAAAATTAATGAACAGAAGACATAACTCAGAACAAGCAATTAATTCAGTTAAAACAGCAAAAGATATTGGTTATAATAATATAAATGTTGATTTAATTTATGGTTTACCAAATACTAATGTCGAATTTCTATCTAAAGAATTACAAAACTTAATAAATCTTGATATTCAACACATTTCAGCATATCATTTAACCTACGAAGGTAAAACAGTATTTAATAATTATTTAAAAAAAGGCAAATTACGTGAATTACCCGATACCGAAAGCCATAAACAATTTGTATATTTGACAAAGTTCTTTGAAGATAATGGTTTTGAACAATATGAGATTTCAAATTTTGCAAAAAACAATTTGTATTCTAAACATAATTCAAATTATTGGTTTGGTGTAGAATATATTGGACTTGGTCCATCTGCTCATTCGTATAATAAATATACAAGACAGTGGAATATTGCTAATATAAAAAAGTATATTACCAAAATTGAAAACAATACAGCACCCTTCGAAAAAGAGTATTTAACTGTTAATGACAAGTATAACGAATATTTATTAACAAGTTTGAGAACAAAGTGGGGAGTAGATTTAGATTATATAAAGAAAGAATTTGGAGATACTTTTTTATTGTACTTTTTAAAATCTGTTGATAAATATATAAAGTTGAACTATGTTTACAAACAGAAAAAAAATGTATATTTGCACAAATATTATTGGTTCTTATCAGACAAAATCATATCTGAATTAATGAAAACTATATGATAAAAAAGATTTTAATACATACTTTATTATTTTTAAGCCTTTTTTCTTTTGCCCAAAAAAACAAAAGTGTTTTATTCTTTAAAGATTGTACTGCGGAAACTTTTAAAGAAAATCTCGAATCACTTGCCGACAGCTCAATACTAATTGATGCCAGAACAAAAAGAGATTATAAAAGGAGCCGAATAAAAGGAGCTATTCTAGGTGAAGAAATTAATACAATTTTTAATATTGTTAAGGATTATCCTAAAAATAAACCCATATTTATTTATTCAGAATCCGGAGACGAAAGTTTAACTGTTTCAGCACTTCTAATGCGTAAAGGTTATAATAAAATTTACAATCTTAAAGATGGGTTAGACGATTGGTGGCGAGCAGGTTTTAAATTAGACCGGTCAAAAGTTAAAGTTGGTATTGTGAGTTTATAAACAAATCTCTTCGTCACAAGCTAACAACATATCGTTTTAAAAAACAATTCTTTTATACCTCCCAAGATACTGAGAATTAAACCCAAACTTATTAAAACACTGCAATTATAAGATATAATACCCCAATAATATACATATTCATATTAATTACAACAAACACATAATATATTTTTTATAATTAGCTTTTATTTTTTTCAGTAAAAACTTAAAGTTTTTCTTTAATATTACTATATTTGTTAATTAAATTTAATAAATATAAAATATATGAGAAAATTCGTGAATTTAAGTACACTTGCAGTTTTGTTTGCTCTACTGCTTAGTTCGTGCGGTAACGAGACTGTTGTTGTTGAGGATAACATAAGCGATTCTACTTCAACAAATATTAACGAAGAACCAATAGTTAAACTTTATCAAAAATATAAATTTCCATCGCCATTAGAAATATTTGTTGTACTAAAGGATAACGATGTAAAATTTAATAGCTCATTTTTAAACGAATTAGAAAAAGCCAGCACATATACTACTACTGACAAATTAGCTATAGGAATGGGAGTTTACAGCTCTGACTTATCATATTGTAGCATGTATGAAAAAAGTCAACTTACAATGAATTATTTTGCAGTAAATAAATCTATTGCCGATAAACTAGGTTTAACTCAAGGCTTTAATAAAGATTTAATGGGAAGAATTGACAAAAACATTAATAATGCAGATTCATTAATTAAACTAACATCTAACTCATACTCTCAAGCAGTTTCATTTTTAGAAGAAAACGGACAAACAAAAATTTTACCGTATATTATCTTTGGAGAGTGGATTGAAAGTGCCTATATAACAGTAAACTTAACTAAAACTTATTCAGTTGATGATATAGGTGTAAATATTATTTCGGAGCAAAGCTTATTATTTGAAAACATTTACGATTACTTTAACAAAGCAAATATTAAAGAAAATAATGAAGCTTTATACAATGATGTTGAATCGTTATACTATTTATATATTGAATTGTATAATAATGACACAGAAGATATAACCGAAACTCAATTTAACAATATAAAAGCAAAAATTACTGAAATAAGAAATAATTGGATTTAATTTCTATTAAAAAAAACATCATGAAAGTAAATAAATTAATTTTAATACTGTTTAGTTTTATACTTGTATCAAATACTAACTTATACTCACAAAATTGTTATAGAGAAGATTATGGCTTCGACGAGGCTGCAGAAGATGGCGATAATTACTATGAATTTGAAGATGGTAGTTATTATGGTTATGCAGAAGGAGGCGATACAATTTTAATAAAAACAGTATTGTATGGCAAACGTAAATATAAAATTTTTGTAAAATCATTAGATAATTTACAAATTGCTAGTTGGAAAATTGTACAAAATAAAAAAAGCACAAAACTTATAAAGAAAACTAGAAACGAAAAATACGAGACAACATATAAAACAAACGAAAAAGGCGAACTAATTTCGGAAGACGGAAAAGTTTTAGACGAATATGGTAGAAAAAAAGACAAAAACGGAGAAATAATAATGAGTAACGGTAGAGCTGTTGATTTTAGACAAATAGAAAACAGAGTTGCTGTTTCGGCAGATACTATATTTTCTCGTGAGGTTGTTAATGAAGAAGTTGAAATTTATAGTGGAAGCGACGGAAGTGAAATGGTTAAAAAAAATAAAAGAGCTAAAAGCGTTATAATAAAACTTATTTTTGCTCCTGGTGAAGATGGAGGTTGTTACGGTGTATTTATCGGAAACCAACGTTCACTAAGTAAAAAAGCCGGAAAAAATTGGTAAATCTAATATAAAATATTTTAATAATGAACCTTCAAAATGTAATTTTGAAGGTTTCTTTTTTGTGTAAATTTACTCATTCATTAGTTGAAATCACACTTTCATTACAAGACTTTCATTTTCAGAAGCAAAGTGCGACAAGTACCATATAAACTAAAAATATAATCTTAACTAATATACGTCTAATAAAAAGAAATATATAGCTAATATTTAGTAAATTTGCACAATAAAATTATATAAATCTGTGTCAAAAAAATAGAATTTTCAATAGATGATACCAAAAATAGAAACAAAGTCAAAAGAAGAAATTAAAAAACTTCAAGAAGCACGCCTAAAAGAACTATTACAATATGTAAACAATAATTCAAAATTTTACAAAGAGTTATTTACGAAGCATAATATCGATATTTCACAAATAAAAACATTAGAAGATTTAACAAAAATACCTGTTACAACAAAAGATGATTTACAAGAACGTTTCGATGATTTCCTATGTGTTGACAAACAAAAAGTTATTGATTTTGTAACTACATCTGGCACAATGGGAAATCCTGTAACATTTGGCATGACAGATAAAGACCTCGACCGTTTAGCACAAAATGAATACCTATCTTTTTCGTGTGCAAACACTACTCCTGACGATATTTTTCAGCTTATGGTAACACTTGACAAACGGTTTATGGCAGGTATGGCTTATTTTCTTGGAATAAGAAAACTCGGAGCAGGTATTATTCGTGTTGGCCCCGGTTCACCCGAATTACAATTCGAATCAATAAACAGATACAAGCCAACCGGGCTAATTACAGTACCATCTTTTATACCTAAGTTAATTGAGTATGCCGAAAAAAATGGTATAGATTATAAAAACTCATCAATAAAAAAAGCTGTATGTATTGGTGAACCAATTCGCACATCAAATTTTAAACTAAATCGTTTAGGTAAAAAAATAAAAGACAAGTGGGATATTGAATTATATTCAACTTACGCATCGACAGAAATGGGAACTGCATTTACCGAGTGTAGTGCAGGAAAAGGCGGGCACCACCACCCGGAAATGATTATTGTTGAGTTTTTAGACGACAATAATATGCCCGTTTCAGATAACGAAATGGGTGAGGTAACAATTACAACTCTCGGTGTTGAAGGTATGCCTTTACTAAGATTTAAAACTGGTGACATTTGTTATCATTACACAGAAAAATGTGAATGCGGACGTACAACAATGCGTCTTGGACCTGTTATTGGCCGCAAACAACAAATGATAAAATTTAAAGGTACAACTATTTATCCTCCTGCACTTTTCGATGTATTAAACGAAATAGATTGCGTTGAAAACTACATAGTTGAAGTTAGTACTAACAATCTTGGAACCGATGAAGTTTTAATAAAAGTAGGTTGTACAAATCCTGAAAAAAATATTGATAAAAAACTTAAAGATAATTTTAGAGCAAAACTAAGAGTCGCCCCTGAATTTGAGTTTTATTCGCAAAAAGAAATACATAAAATGCAATATCCTGAACATGTTCGTAAGCCAATAACTTTTGTTGATAGGCGATAATCTTTTAAGGGTTTTAAACCCCTTAAAAGATTATTGTAGTACTAACATATCAAGGGTAAAACCCCTTGATATGTTAGGTTTAAAACCCTTGATGTGTTAAAGTTTTGGAAAATTATTAATAACTTTTACAAAACCCTCTTTTTACTTGCACAAGTTTAATTTATATTTGTATAAAATAAATTAGTAATGACAGAACTCAAAGAAGGCGACAAAGCTCCAGATTTTAAAGGTATTTCGCAAAATGGTAAAGAAATAAAGCTAAACGATTTTGAAGGTAAAAAGCTTGTTTTATATTTTTATCCGAAAGATAACACAGCCGGTTGTAATGCCGAGGCTTGTAATTTACGAGATAATTATGACGAGTTTTTAAAACTAGGATACAAAATATTAGGAGTAAGTCCTGATGATGAAAAAAAACATCAAAAATTTATTGAAAAATTTAATTTACCATTTAATTTAATTGCTGACACAGAAAAAGAGATTTTAACTGCATACGGTGTTTGGGGCGAGAAAAAAATGTATGGTAAAACTTTTATGGGAGTTAAACGAACAACATTTTTAATAGACAAAAACGGGAAAATTGAGAAAATTTTAAAAAAGGTAAAGACAAAAGAACACAGCGAACAAATTTTTAAAGAATTGAAAATAAAATAAACAAATATAATGGCAAAAAAAGATGTAAATTTAGACAAACTTAAAGTTTTAGAAGCAACTTTAAGCAAAATAGATAAAGAGTATGGAAAAGGTACTATAATGAAACTTGGCGATACAAAAGTTATTGACATACCCTCAATTTCAACAGGCTCATTAGGATTAGATTTAGCTCTTGGAGTAGGAGGATTACCTCGTGGTAGAATTATTGAAATTTACGGCCCAGAATCTTCGGGTAAAACAACTTTAGCAATTCATGCAATTGCCGAAGCACAGAAACAAGGCGGTATTGCAGCTATTGTTGATGCTGAGCACGCTTTCGATAAAAGCTACGCTGAAGCTCTTGGTGTTGATACCGAAAATCTTTTTATATCGCAACCTGATAACGGGGAGCAAGCTCTTGAAATTACAGACCATTTAATTCGCTCTGGTGCTATTGATATTTTAGTAGTTGACTCAGTTGCAGCACTTACACCAAAAGCCGAAATTGAAGGCGATATGGGTGATTCGCGTATGGGATTACAAGCAAGATTAATGTCGCAAGCATTAAGAAAACTAACAGCAACAGTAAGTCGTACAAACACTACATTGATATTTATCAATCAATTACGCGAAAAAATTGGGGTTATGTTTGGCAACCCAGAAACAACAACAGGAGGTAATGCTCTTAAATTTTACGCATCAGTTCGTTTGGATATTCGCCGTATCGGACAAATAAAAGTTGGAGACGAAGTTGTTGGTAACAAAACTCGTGTTAAAGTTGTTAAAAACAAAGTAGCTCCACCTTTCCGTAAGGCAGAATTCGATATTCAATACGGAAAAGGAATATCAAAAGTTGGCGAAATTATTGATATGGGTGTTGACTTTGATATTATAAATAAAAGTGGTTCGTGGTTTAGCTATGGCGAAACAAAACTTGGTCAAGGACGCGATGCTGTTAAAAATTTATTTTTTGATAATCCTGAGTTAATGGAAGAAATAGAAAATAAGATTCTTGACCACCTAAAAAATGATGGTGTAGAGGAATAAATTTTTATTGATTATTAGATATTCCTCCTGCCTGCAGATAGGCAGGAGGAATTTTTAACATACAAAAAATATGAACAAAATAGCATTATCAATAATATCAGTACTTATTATTTTTGCTTCGTGTAACGAAAATAAGAAAGTAGAAATTTCAGATAGTGAAATATCATCAAAAATAGATACAGGAATTATAGCTCAAATAACAAAAAAAATAAAGCAAACTCCCAACGATGCCGTTTTATTTAGAGATAGAGCTGTAATGTATTTCTCTTATCAAAACGTTGATAATGCAATAAAAGATTTAGAAACTGCTATAAAGTTAGATTCAACAAATACTGATTATTTAAACCTGATTGCTGATTATTGGATAATAAAAGGTAATTCAAAACCAACAAAAAAATATTTAGATAGAAGTATCGCAATAAATCCTGAAAACACAGGAACATTAATACGTTTAGCGAAGTTATACTTGTATATCGAAAATCATCAAGAAGCGTTTAATTATATAAACGAAGCCATAAAAATAAATTCAGGCTTAGCCATTCCTTATTTTGTAAAAGGTTTAATTTATGATGATATGGCTGATACTTTACGAGCAATAAAACAATATCAAACTGCCATTGAACGCAATCCTGATTTTTACGAAGTGTATATTTTACTTGGGTTAAAATATGCACAGTTAAAAGATACATTAGCAATTTCGTATTACAATAATGCTATAAATATTAAACCTAAAAGTATAGAAGCCCATTATAATTTAGGACTATTTTTTCAAGAAAATGCTTTTTACGACAGAGCTATTGCAGAATACGATTATATATTAAATAATATAGACT
>Ga0256827_10000293_pt1 | contig 29992 bp, 19 predicted proteins | sample CV84metaG_FD_185977 | JGI IMG/M metagenome (GOLD analysis project Ga0256827, IMG submission 185977) | Hydrothermal vent microbial communities from East Pacific Rise, Pacific Ocean - CV84 | ecosystem: Environmental > Aquatic > Marine > Hydrothermal vents | place: Pacific Ocean: East Pacific Rise...
GAAGGATACGAATTACAACTTGGGCAACCTCAAGTAATTATTAAAGATATTGATGGTGTAAAACATGAACCTGTTGAAGTGCTAACAGTGCAAGTACCAGAGAATTTCTCAGGAAGAGTTATTGAGCTAGTAACACAACGAAAAGGTGATATTGCAAATATTGAAGTTAAGAATGGAAGAAGTCATTTAGAATTCTTTATTCCTTCAAGAGGAATTATTGGTCTTCGTAATCAAATGCTTACTGCTACTGAAGGTGAGGCTGTAATTGCACATAGACTTAAAGGTTTTGAACCAGTTAAAGGTGATTTAGAAATTAGACGTAATGGCGCTCTAATTGCTCTTGAAACAGGAGTTTCAATTCCATTTTCTATTGATAAACTACAAGATAGAGGTAAATTCTTTGTTCATCCTGGTGAAGATATTTATGAAGGAATGGTAATTGGTGAACATATTCGCCAAGGCGACCTTGTAATTAACTTAGTAAAAACTAAGAAGCTTAGTAATATGCGTTCATCTGGAAATGATGACAAAGTAAGAATTACTCCTGCTATTAAGTTTTCTTTAGAAGAAGCGATGGAATATATCCGTAACAACGAATATCTTGAAGTTACACCTAATAATCTACGTTTAAGGAAAATACTTCTTAAAGAGAATGATCGTAAGAGATTACGTAATTCTATGAATTCTTAAGTAAACATAACTAATATATAATTAACCTTTTAACATTATGGTGTAAGCCTATTGTTAAAAGGTTTTTTTATTTCCCTCTCGGAAGAATAACCCTAAATATACTTCCTTTTCCAACCTCTGAACTAACTTCAATTGAGCCATGCATCAGGTTTATTAAATTACTAGAAATATTAAGACCTAAGCCTGTTCCTCCCACAAGAGTATCTTGTCTTACGTCAACTTGCCTGAATCTATCAAAAATAAATTCAAGTTTATCCTTTGGTATACCAATTCCAGTATCTTTTATTTCAAAATACACTTTAGTTTCATCTTGTTTAACACTTAGTCGAACCTCTCCATTTACCGTAAATTTTAATGCATTGTTTATAAGATTATTAAGAACTTGTATTAATCTAAATTCATCAACGGCAACAATAATATCTTCAATATTTTTTGAGTCGATGATAAAGTCAATTTTGTCATTAAATTTTTCTACTATATTCCAATTATAGCTATCTTCAAGATTATCTAAAATAGACTTTGCCAATATGGGTTCAACATTAATCTCTATTGCTCCAGCTTCAATTTTAGAAATATCAATTATGTCATTCATCAACATTAACAACTCATCTCCTTTATTTTGAATAATATTAATAAATCTTAACTGCTCCTGCTTAGAGATATCATCTTCTTTCAATAAATCAGAAAAACCTATAATTGCGTTCAATGGAGTTCTAATCTCATGCGACATATTTGCCAAGAATGAACTCTTAAGATTGTCATTCTCAACTGCTTGTTCCTTTGCTATAACCAATTCCATTTCTATAGCTTTCCTATCACTAATATCATTGAAAACAAATAATAAATAATTAATTTCATCTATTTCCATTATAATAGCAGAAACTAAAGCTGTTTTTATACTTCCATCTTTTACTTTAAAATCTGCCTCTTCATTGGTAAAAATTCCATATTGTTGCAATTTTCTAACAAGCTCGTTCCGCCTTTTAATATTTACGTAAAGACCCAATTCTTGCACAGTATGCCCAACAATCTCCTCTTTTGTATAACCAGTAATATCAATATAAGATGAATTAACTTCTAAAAGCATCCCATCATCTATTCTGCTTATTGATATAGGATTAGGATTTATTTCAAAAATATTTCTAAACTTTAACTCATTATCTTTTAATTTCTGTACCCAACGTTTTCTATCTGTAATATCTTCAAATATTACTATAAAAGCAAGTTCTCCTTTAAATTGAATAGGTGAACTTGTAACTTCAACATTTCTTTCTTCCCCCTTAATATTAACAAAAACCTCTTCCTCCATTGGAATAGATTTCCCATATTTCTTCATTGTAGCTATACGTTCCATAGCAATCTCTCTATAATCAATACGAACGTATTGTAGAATATTAGTCCCTAGAAGATCTTCTTTATTTTTAGCTTTTGAGAATTTTAATGCAGCATTATTCAAGTCTAATAATAATCCATCTTTATGAATCATTATAGGAATAGTCACTAAATCAAATATATTATGATATCTATTATTACTCTCTTCAAGTCTATTTTCTAATTCAACTAAAGAGTTAATTTCTTCAGCAGCCTTTACAAATCCTAAAACATTTTTATCTTTATCGAAATAAGGAGATATTAATGCACGCTCCCAGAATAAACTACCATCCTTTTTCTTATTTAGAAACCTTCCTTTCCAAACATTTCCCTTTGATATTTTATTCCATATACCATTATAGAAACTTCTAGTATGTCTTCCTGAGCTAAGAATTCTCGGATTCTTTCCAATAACCTCATCACTAGAATAGCCTGTAATCTCATTAAATCTTTTGTTTACATAAGTTATATTTCCTTCTAAATCTGTTATTGAAATGAGTGATGGACTTTGCTGTAAAACCTCTGAGAGAACATGCAGTTTTTCATTTGTTTTTACAATTTCAGTATTATCCTTAGTAATTACTATTATTCTTGTAATTTCTTTATCAGTAGTATATATTGCTCTTGCACTTCTACTTACAAAAATTTCACTACCATCTTTCTTTATTAGTCTAACATCTAAATCATTATAACCTTTTTCTAAGAATTGTATGAAATTCTTTTTAAACGTATCAATATATTCTTTACCAAAGAAATAACTAATGTGTTTACCAATCATTTCTTCTTTTCTATACCCCAACATTTGGCAATCACGCTCATTCACTTCTACTATAAGCCCCTTATTATCTAAAATAGAGATTCCATTTGGTGCCTTATTAAATATAGTAGCATACTTATCTTTAGCAAGTTGTAACTGAATATCTTTATTAATGTCTTCGGTAATATTAAAAACAGTAGACGCTATGCTTTCTGATCGACCATCAGATCCTTTAATTAGTGTCGATTTAATCTCTATTATTAATTCTTTTCCATGTAAATTTTTAATAGAATATACACTATTCGACTTATCTAATCTTTGTCTTATTAATGCAGAGAAATTAGATTTAAGATTTATTAGATTTCTGTTATCAAAAAGATAATTAAGTGATAAATCTTCAAGAGGAACTGACGAATTAACTCCAAACAGACTCCATATTTCTTTTGATGCAAATACAATATTGTCATCAATATCAGTAAATAGTACAGCTTGATTTGTTAAGTTAATAAATGATTGAAGATTATTTTGACTTTTATATAACTTCTGTCTTTCCTCAGAAAGTTCTCTTTCAATTAATGTATTAAATATTGCATACGAAATATCTTCACCTAAACTAATAAACTGATTATGATGATCTACATTTTGACTCCATTCGGGACGTACATTTGCAAGAAAAACACCGTAAATATCATCACGATGCTGTAATGTTACTGAAAAAACCACACTCTTATCATGTTTTTTACTTAAAACACAACCCTCACAATAATCTTCCTTATCATCAATAATCAAAATATCATCTGACAATAAAGTTTCCTTAAAGCAAGTAGTACGTAGCTTCTCCAAATCTTTTCCATAATCAAATCTATCAGAATGATATAACTTCTCAATATCATTACCTGATGTTTTAATTATCCATGCAGAATGATATACACTATGTTCAGAAATAGTATCCACAACCCTACTCAACAAACTATCCATATCAAAACTTCTATATATTTCACGCTTTAAGCGATCATATAGCTTTAACAATTCCAGTTTATCTTTTAAGTCTGTTACATTCATCATTTATTTGATATTTATATTCAAGTAATAAATATATTCATATTCAACTACACACAGTAATTAATAAATAACACTAAATTAGTTTAACACTAAGTTTAAATATCACTACAGTCCAACAACAGTTATATCATAAAGCATAACCATATAATAATTAATAATAACTGTATGAATTTTATTTTTTCTAAACTACAATAAGCTTAGTCGCTCTTTAACCTTATCAATCATTTCCTTTTCTGCATCTACTATTCCTTCATAAGATTCTGCAATCCTTTCAACTGCATGAAGTGCAACCTTTTTCATTTCAGGTGTAAACTTATCTTTATTTTCATCAAAATATCCTATAAAACTGTGAAAAGCATCATTTCTACTAACTTTTCTATCCATTAAAGCCTCAAACTCAAACTCAGTATGAAAAACATTCACTTCATCTTGATTAAACAATGACTCATCTGAAAGCTCACTAATTACAAGTTTATATAACTCTTGCATCTCTTCGTCCTGAACTTCCCCATCTGCCATTGCTACTGCATAAAGTAACCTTCCTAAATTAATGTAAAAATCTTTTATTTCCATGATTGTTGATTTATATATTACGAAATTGATAATTAACTAACAATGATATTTCAAACATTGTTTGATATTGAATGCCAAAGATAAGAATATTATACTTAATTATTAAATCTAAAGTAGTAATAATTTATTCAATAATTTTTAATAACTTTGAAACATTGTATAATACACACTTAAACAATATAAAAATCGAATTATATCATGTTTCATAAAGCAATATATACCATATTATTATTGCTACTTTCGCTTATCTCATATTCGTCTGATTATTATTGGATTGGAGGCTCTGGTGATTGGTCAGATATAAACCATTGGGCAACAACATCTGGTGGCAATATTCATCATATTCAAACTCCAACGGCAAGCGATAATGTATACTTTGATTCAAACTCTACAAGTACTAATTCAACAATTAATCTTAATATTGGTACTCTTTTCTGTAAAGACTTTAACATTGAGAGCATACAAAATCAAATAACTTTTAGCGGTTTATGTAATATATGGAAAATATATGGAAGTTACAGATTAAGCAGTTTAGCTCAAATAACAAATGGTGCTAAACTCTATTTTGAAGCAGCTTCTGGTACCGAAACAATAAAAACAGCAGGAAATACTATTAATAATAAGATATATTTTAAGGGCAATGCTAGTTGGGAGCTTATTGATTCATTAAATTGTCAAAATATTTATTTAGAGAGTGGCTCTTTTAAGACAAATTCAAACGCTATTAATGCTTCAAATTTTATTTCAAACTCAACATATTTAAGATCAATTCATTTAGGAAATTCTATAGTTAATTTAACTTCATGGACTGTTCAAGGAACAGCTTATTCAGTAGTTGCAGGCTCTTCATTAATAATAATAAATTCTGATAATTTTATTAATAATACTGGTACTCCATACACCTACTTCGATGTAGAATTTAAAGGAAATAATGCTAACCTAGCAAATCAAGGACCTGGAATAATCACATTCCATAATGTTTATTTCCATAATAATGGAAACATTAGCGGTGATAATATTTTTGATAGCTTAGTTCTAACTAAAGGAAGCATTTATGAAATCTCTCCAAATACTACGCAAACTATTAATGTTGATTTAACTGCAAATGGAAACTGTAAAGATCCTATAACCATTAAATCACTAAGCAGCTTTGCTAGTTTCAGCAAGAATTCAGGTACTATTTCATGCTCTTACCTAATATTAGAGCATATTCATGCCATTGGTGGAGCTACATTTAATGCTATTGGCAGTACGAATTTGGGAGATAATAATGGATGGAATTTGGTTGCTCCTACAAGTAGGAATTTATTTTGGGTTGATAGTCAAGGAGATTGGCAAGACACAACTCATTGGTCTGCAAATTCAGGTGGACTTGGAGGCGAATGTATTCCTACAAAATATGATAATGTATTTATTGACACTAACTCATCTATTAGTACTAATACTTGGGATTTAACAATCAATAATACATGCTTTTGTCACGATTTCAATTGGCTTGACCAAGTAGAAGGAAAGATAATGTACTCAGGAACGCTTAATATTGCTGGCTCTGCATACTTTGGCAATAAACTTATTATTGGAAATATGGGTGTTACTGAGTTTATTTCAACTCAAAACGGAGAAACTGTTCACACTTCTAATATCCCACTAAATAAGAATGAAATTAGATTTAATGGCAAAGGAAGTTGGACTCTACAAGATAGTATTAACAACGATTCAGGAGGGGTATTTCTAATGTCTGGGCATTTATTGACTAACGGGAATTATATAAATACCAATATATTTGCAGCATCAACTGAATTTAAAAAGAAATTAAGTCTATTTAATTCTACAATTGATGTAAATAGTAAATTCATGTTGTTTCAAGATAGCTTAAGCATAGAGCCTGGAACATCTCATATACGTATGATTGGTGATACGTGTAAATTGTTAACATATGAAACAAACCCTGATACTCTTTATAATGTAACCTTTACAGCCAATGAATCAAGCTCCATTATAAGCACAAAAAAGACATTTTTCAATAAGATTGAGTTTCTAAGGGATGTTGTTTTAATAGGAAGTGCATCTTCTGATACATTATTTTTCGAAAAAGCACGTAGCTTTATTTTTGAAGGTAGAGAAGACAGTATTGGTAAAGCTTTAATAGCTAATGGGAATTGTCATGAAGTAATAACTATGAGAGACAGGAACTCCATGGGACATTTTATATTTAACATACCTTCTACAGCTTCAATTAACGTTCATAATGTAAGTATGAGGGGAGCGAAAGCTGTTGGTGGGGCTAACTTTATTGCAAATAATAGCAGTGATTTAGGAAACAATATTAACTGGACTTTTAGTAATATTGATAGTAATCATTATTGGGTAAATGGAGATGGGAACTGGCAAGACAGCTCACATTGGTCATATTCAAGTGGTGGTCAGAGTGGCGCATGTATTCCTAAAATATACGATAATGTATTTTTTGATGCTAACTCATTCAATTCAATTAACGACACTGTTAGAGTTGATTCCAATAATATATTCTGTCATAATATGGATTGGGACGGAGCTTTATTTAATCCTATTTTTTACGATTCTTCACAATACGTGCATTTTATATCTGGAAACATTAGAATGATTACAGATATGAATTATAAGATGTATAGTAATACTTTTTTTGTTTGGGATAGCCTTAATAGAACGATTACAATGGCGGGAAATGAATTTGACAACAACATTAACTTCTGTGATACTGGAGAATGGATTCTTCAAGACACACTAACTATTAATGGAAATATCTATCATTTTGCTGGTGAACTAAATGCCAATGAGGAGCATATTTTTGCAGAATCGTATTTTGGAGATTATGATATGCCAAAGACACTTAATTTTAGTAGTACTACTTTTAATATTACGGACGGAGGAGGTACAAAAAAATTTTATTGGCTTCAACAGAGTTATACTCATCTAATTACAGACAGTTCTACTTTAAATTATTTAGTTGGTGGTACTTTAAAAACTAAGGGGGTATTTCAAGTAGAATTCAATGATGTTAATTTCTTAAATAATGATAGAGAAGGAATTATCAGGCATGAAGCTACTGTTACCAATAAGTTTAACAAAGTACTATTCGAAGGTGATGGTGATATTGGAGGTGATAACTACTATGATACTTTAATCTTTAGTAAAGGCAATAATTACATTTTAGAAGGAGGCAGGCATCAATATATTACAAACCATTGGCAGGCAAATGCTGACTGCTATGGCATGATTAAAATTATGGGGCAAATACTAGATAGTTCATCCCCATCCTCTATTGCTCAAGTACATAAAACAAATGGTAATGTTAGCATGAGCAGCGTTAAGATTGGGAATGTAAATGCTATAGGTAATGTTAGTTTTTACATTAATAATGGTATTGACCTAGGAAACAATTCCTCAAATTGGCAAATTTCTCCAATCCCAAATAGGACTCTGTTTTGGGTTAATAATGCAGGCGATTGGTACGATACTACACATTGGTCGCTAAATTCTGGAGGTTTAGGGGGTGAATGTATCCCTACTTATATTGATGATGTATATTTTGATAGTGTATCATTTATTCCAAGTCATGATACAGCATTCGCATCTACCAATTCTGTTGAATTTCATAGTATGTACTGGAATTATACTCCTGACACTCCAAATATGAGTATTCAAAACTTGAATATCTATGGTAGCCTATGGCTAGGTGACACTATGACTTTGAGTACATCAAATTATTACTTTTATGCACTAGATACTGGTAACATCATAAGGTCTGCTAATAAGATGCTCCAAAGAGTTAGATTCTTAACTAAAGGAGAATGGAAATTAGTTGACCCTTTAAACACTTCTTTCATATATCATCATAAAGGATATTTAAAGAGTAATAGTTTTGATATTAATACAAATTATTATCAATCTAAATACTCAAATATTAGAAAGCTTAATATTGAAAATTCTAACTTTTATGTAAAATATAAAATGGATATACTAACTGATAGTTTTAGTCTTTTATCTAATAACTCAAATATTATATTTAGAAATTATTCATCAAGTCCATATCTAGAATTAATACTTAAAGGTTATAATACCCTGAATTTCAACAATGTATTATTTGAACCAATCACACAAGGCAAGAGTATTATTAACAATAAAAGCTCATCTCACCATACTTTTTCGAAACTTACAATTAATAATAGTGCTGATATCTTGGGAGAACATATCTTTGATTCATTAATATTCTACGCAGGTAATACATACCAACTAGAAAATAATAAAACACAAATAATTAATGACTACTGGTTTGTGAGGGGAAATAATTGTTTTGCATTAACACTTCAATCAACAGAAAAAAATCAGCAAGCATTTGTTACTAAAACCCAAGGAACTGTTACTGGTGACTTTATAAACATGAGAGATATTGATGCTAATGGAGGTGCTCTATTCTATGCTGGCGATTTTAGTAGCGATATTTCTAATAATTCTGGATGGCTTTTCTCGAATGGACCTCAATATGTATATGGATTAGGCAATGACACTACATTAGATGTTGGAGGAAGCATTATTCTCTCAGCTATAAATTTTAATGGTGGACCAAATACTAATTATTTATGGTCAACAGGAAGTACAAATATGAATATTACAATAAATCAAACAGGTTGGTACCATATAACGGTTTCTTATGCTGGCGGATGTATCATAAATGATTCTGTATGGGTTGGTTGTAATTTAGACATGAATTATAATGAAATAAATAATATCTGCTTTGGTGATAGTTTAGGGTCTATTAAGGCTCTTATTGTAGATACAAGCTTATACTATACTTTTCTATGGTCGAATGGCGATACCCTAGATAGTATTGGAAACCTTTTAGCTGGTGAATACTCTGTTCTTATTGCGGCTGATAGTGGATCCTGCATACTCTATGATACGCTTATTTTACTTGACCCACCTCCTATTCATAGCATTCAGAATGATACCTTCTTTTGTCAAAACGATAGCATCGAATTAAACCTTGGGGATTTTTCAAGCTATTACTGGTCTGATAATTATTCTGGGCAATACCGCTGGATTACTCAAGCTGATTCATATATTGTTCAAGTTACTGATTCTATAGGATGTAAGTCACCTCTAGATACACTTATTATTTCTGAAAAAGCTGCGCCAGTAATAAGTATATATGGAGATACTATTATTTGTTATGGTGAAACTATTGATTTGGAGACTGATAATAACTATGAAGAATATTTATGGAATAATAATTCCAATTTATCTACTACTCAAATATATAACAAAGGTTTATACTGGGTAAAAGTAACTGACTCAATAGGCTGTAGTGGCTATGATAGCATTATGATTGCTAACTGCCCAACAAAAATTGAAGTACCAAATATTTTCACACCAAATGGCGATGGTTATAATGATAAGTTTGAAATAGTTTATAAGAATATACAAGAATTTAAAATTAAGATATATAATAGATGGGGAACTCGTGTTTTTTCAAGCGATAATATAGATGATTATTGGGACGGAACTAATAATGGTCAGAAATCACCATCTGGAGTATATTTCTGGGAGATTATATATAAAGCATTTGATGATAATGATATAGCAACTGATGTAAAGGTAAAAGGTACTGTTAGTTTGTATAGAGAGTAAACTATAAATAATACAATTTGTACCATGACAAATAATCTAACAAAGCACAAAATAAACTACTAAATAATTCTCTTTAATGATTAAGAATTTAAAACAAAAAGCATATAATATTAGAAAACTTACTCTTGATAGTCTTTACCATGCAGGTTCTGGACATACTGGAGGTTCATTAGGATTGGCAGATGTATTCTCTGTTTTGTATTTTCATAAGATGAATCATAAACCTGAAAATCCTAATTGGGCAGAGAGAGATAGGCTAATACTAAGTATTGGGCATGTTACACCTGCTCATTATGCAACTCTTGCACTAGCTGGGTATTTCCCAATTGAAGAACTTAAAACACTACGTAAATTAGGATCAAGACTTCAAGGACACCCTGGAAGAGATCATGGCTTAGAAGGCTTAGAATTAAGTGCAGGATCATTGGGGCAAGGGCTATCTGTTGCTGTTGGAATGGCCTTAGCTGCAAAACATAATAAAGAAACTCACAAAATATTTGCAATTGTAGGCGATGGAGAACTTCAAGAAGGCTCTATATGGGAAGCAGCAATGAGTGCCTCACATTATAATTTAGACAATCTAACTTTAATAATTGACAGAAATGGTGTTCAAATAGATGGCTCTACAGAAGAAGTTATGAGTCTTGAACCATTAGATGAAAAATGGAAAGCTTTTGGATGGAATGTATTTAACTGCGATGGTAATAGTATTGATGAACTTTTAAATGCTTTTGACAATGCAGATTGCGAATTTGAGAAACCAAGTGTAATTATTGCTAAAACAATTATGGGTAAGGGAGTAAAAGAGATAGAAGGAGATTATACTTGGCATGGTAAAGCTCCTAATAAGAAAGAATTAGATAGATTTATTACTTCATTAAAATAAAATACCATCAATTAAATGAACTATAATAAATATACAAATAGAGGAGATATTTCAACAAAAATTGGATTTGGGAATGGAATTCGAGAAGCTGCTATTATTAATAAAAATGTAATTGGATTAGGCAGCGATATTACCTCATCAGTTGGCATGAATATTTTTAAAGAGTCATTTCCTGAGCGATTCTATTCGTTAGGAATTGCAGAGCAAAATGCAGTAGGAGTAGCTGCGGGTATGGCTTTAAATGGCCTAATACCAGTATTTTCAACTTATGGGGTATTTGCTAGCATGCGCACATTAGATCAAATTAGAATTTCATTATGCTATAACAATCTCCACGTAATAATTGGAGGTGCACATTCGGGCATTTCAGTTGGTCCTGATGGCGCAACACATCAAGCTTTGGAAGATATATCTTCTTTAAGAGCTTTACCAAATATGACTATCATTTCACCTTGCGATGCTACACAAACTGAAATTGCTACAAAACTAGCCATTGAAAAACTTGATGGGCCAGTATATATTCGTTTTGGAAGAGAACCTATGCCTGATTTTAGCGATTTAAAACAACATTTTATTATTGGAAAAGCACAACGGCTTACAGAAGGTTCTGACATTGCAATTATTGCAACTGGACATCTTGTATGGGAAAGTCTTGAAGCTGCAAAAGAACTCAAAAAGAGAGGCATCAATGCTAGGGTTATAAATATGCATACAATTAAGCCAATAGATGAAGCAGAGATAATATTAGCAGCAAAAGAATGCAAATATATAATTACAGCAGAAGAACATCAAATCACAGGTGGACTTGGTAGTGCTGTAGCAGAAGTTGTAACTAAAAATCATCCATGTAAAATTGACTTTGTTGGAATGCCAAACACATTTGGAGAGTCTGGTTTAGCATTAGAATTAATGGATAAATATGGTATGAATGCAAAAACAATTATACAAAAATCAATAAAACTAGTAGAATAGACTTGCTTATACTAATACTTTATATAATTGTATTTAACATTCTGAATTTACTATAGTTATACAATTATTAATCATAATTCATATGATTTTTAATAAATATCAAAATCACACAAAAACAACAATGGATAAAAATAATATCTTACGACCAAGCAACAAATACACCGTATGAATAAAGGACTTATTAAGATAAATCTATTTTTAAATAAATATTGAACATTAAATTAATAAATAATAAACAGAACAAAAAGAATATGAAAACATCCCACATTATAATAAGCATTATTATTAGCTTCTCATTCCTTTGCTTTATTCCTAAAACAGAACCTAGTCACTCCCCCACTCCATCACCCTCACATCAATTCACAAAAAATGAACTAATGGGTAAAATCAACCCTCAAAAAGACATTCATTTTGTAAAAATCGAAAAATCCTATACTACCAAGACAAATATATATCTTAGAGAAGGTGCTTATAATGCATATAAGAATATGTATAAATCAGCAAAAAATGAAGGCCTTACATTAAACATTATTTCAGCATTTCGAAGCTTTTATCACCAAAAAAGAATATGGGAATCAAAATGGACTGGCAAAAGAAAAGTTAATGGTCAGGATTTAAGTAAAAGCATTCCAAATATCTACAAAAGAGCAGAAACCATTCTTCATTTCTCATCTATGCCTGGTAGTTCACGACACCATTGGGGCACTGATATCGATATTTACGACTTAAACAATAGTACTTTTGAAACAGGAAACGGCTTAAAAGTATATAAATGGCTACAAAACAATGCTTCTAAATATGGTTTCTACCAAGTATATACAGCAAATCGACCATTTGGTTACGAAGAAGAAAAATGGCATTGGAGCTATCTTCCCCTTGCAAAACCAATGATAAACACATTCAATAAACTAATAAATAATTCAGACTTTAACGGTTTCCTAGGTGCTCAAACAGCAGATTCTTTGCAAATAAAACAACATTATGTAAATGGGATAAACCAAGAGTGCTTGTAACGTCTTCTTTTAATAAATTTATCTTCTATCCTTTTCCGTAAGACTATAGAGCAAAAGACTATAATAAAAATTAATTTTCACTAAAAGAAATCATTATATTTGCTGACTTTTATTTCTTTAAATTAAAGAAGCAAGAAACAAATTAAAACATACATAAAGTGGATATATTCAAAAGAGTTATAGAACGACCTGGGTCACTTGGTAAATACCAAAAAGAAGCTCACGGATACTTTGCATTTCCAAAATTAGAAGGAGAAATTTCATCAAAAATGATGTTTCGTGGCAAGGAAAAATTAGTTTGGAGCCTTAATAATTACATAGGATTAGGAAATCATCCAGAAGTACGTAAAGCTGATGCTGATGCTGCTGCCGAATACGGAATGGCCTACCCTATGGGAGCTAGAATGATGTCTGGCCAAACAAAATTTCACGAAGAATTAGAGAATAATCTTGCTAAATTCATACAAAAAGAAAAAGTATTTCTTTTAAATTATGGATACCAAGGAATTATGTCAATAATTGACTCAATAGCTGACAGAAATGATGTTATTGTTTATGATTCTGAATGTCATGCAAGTATAATGGATGGAATATTCCTTCACAAAGCTAAAGGTGGTAAAAGTTTCGTATTCCCACATAATGATATTGCAAGAGCAAAGAAAATGCTTGGTTTTGCAAGTAAAAGAATTAATGAAACCAATGGTGGCATTCTTTTAATTACAGAAGGTGTTTTCGGAATGGCTGGCGATATGGGTAAACTAGACGAACTTGTTGCCCTTAAGCAAGACTTTGAATTCCGTATGCTTGTAGATGATGCTCATGGTTTTGGTACTATGGGTGAAAATGGAGTTGGAGCTGGAGAACATTTTGGGGTTCAAGACGATATAGACCTTTACTTTAGTACTTTTGCAAAATCAATGGCTGGTATTGGAGCATTCATTGGCGCTAAGGAAGAAATTATTGACTTCTTAATGTACAATATGAGATCTCAAATATTTGCAAAATCTCTTCCTATGCCGATGGTAAAGGGTGCTTTAAAAAGATTAGAGCTTCTTCAAACTATGCCTGAATTAAGAAAACAGCTTTGGGATGTTGCTAATGCATTACAAAAAGGTCTTAAAGATAACGGATTTGATATTGGAGTGACAAACTCTCCTGTAACACCAGTATACCTTAAAGGTGGTGTTCCTGAAGCAACTAACCTTATCTTTGACTTAAGAGAAAAACATGATGTATTCTGCTCTGTTGTAGTTTACCCTGTTATTCCTAAAGGCGAGATACTTCTTCGCTTAATTCCTACTGCCGTACATACTTTAGAAGATGTAGAATATACTATCAATGCTTTTAAAGCTGTTAAAGAGAAATTAGATAGTGGTGAATATGCAAGAATGGAAATGATTGATGCTAATAACTAGCTGATTGAAAATATTTTAAATAAAAAAAAGGTGACCAATTGGTCACCTTTTTTTTATTTATTTAAAATCCTATTCCTTGGGTTTCTTATTAAACATATCACCTAATAAATACCCCATTGCAGCTCCCCAAAGAGTACTGATATATGGATTCGAACTTATTGCGCAGCTTCCACTACTACAGCCCACCTTAAGGTAATAAATATAGCCTCCTATTGCACCTATTACTAATCCAATTATAGAAAAAAGCGTAAAAACTTTAATATATCTTTTCTTCCAAATACTTTCTTTAGATTCCATTATAAATATCTTTTTACTGCACTCACTAAACTTTCTTTAGTTTGCAAGCCAACTAAACGCTCTTGAACTTCTCCATCTTTAAATATTAAAATAGTCGGAATAGTTCTGATATAATATTCACTAGAAACAGTTTTGTTATGATCAACATCCAATTTACCAATAGTAGCTTGACTCCCCAGTTCAAAAGCAATCTCCTCAACTATAGGCCCTTGCCTACGACATGGACCACACCAAGTTGCCCAAAAATCTACCAACGTAACTCCTTTACTTATTGTTTCTTTAAAATTAGCATCTGTTAGTTTTACAGCCTTCTTTCCTTCATTTGGAGCATTATCAACAGAAACAGTTTCTACACTCTCCGACTCATCAACAAAACTATAACTGTTTGTTGAGAATAAACCAGCCATTGTAAATATACTTAAGCCGATTGCAATTAATTTTGATTTAATCATGATTTAATTATTTATATATTATTTTATTTTTAGTTACTTATTATTGACGTTTTGATTATGCTTTACTTACAATTTCAATGCATTTCTCAATACATCTTTAGACTGAATACCTACAAACCGCTTAATTTCCACACCATTATCATATAAAACTAACGTTGGAATATTTCTAACACTAAGTTTTTGAGACAGATATCTGTTATCATCAATGTTTAATTTCAAAAACTCAATCCCACTCAATTCCTGTGCCAATTCTTCTAAAATAGGATCTTGTACTTTACATGGCTGACACCATGGCGCCCAAAAATCAACCAACACTATTTTAGCTGCTAATTCCTTGTCCCAATTAGGAGTATTAACTTCTTCAATCATAATATTTTCTGTAAAAACTTAATGGGTATTAAACGGCTGCAAAGAAATAAAATTATTCAATATGATAATTATAATATTTATTAATTATTTTAGGATAATTAGGAGTCTTAAATGCCATACTTTTGCTTATTCAAATCAATACAACAATTATCCACATGAAATATCCAGAGTTTTTTAATGAAATAGAACATATTATTCTTAAAGATGAATTAAGTGAATTCTTAGGCTCATCAGATGAGGGAATAATAGACATATCATACTTAGAAATAGTAAAAATGGCTGGTCATAGTTGCGCAGTAACCAGCGGTGCTTATTTAATGACACTAATAGGGCTTAAAGAATTATACGGTAACGAATATCCTCAAAGAGGAAAGATTAAGGTTGAAATTAGAGAGCCACTTACAGAAGGTAACACAGGAGTTTTTGGAGGTGTATTTTCCAACATTACTGGAGCTACTACAAATACTGGTTTTGGAGGTCTTGGCAATAAATTCAACAGAAGAAATCTCATGTTTTATGGAGCTGACATTAAAGGAAATGTTAGATTTACTAGGCTTGATACTAATAAAAACATCGAACTAAGCTATAATCCTCACTCCATTGTAGCTCCTGGTGAAATAATGCAATCTGCTTTTGGACCCAATGCTACAGAAAAAAGCCAAAAAGCATTTCCTGTAAGATGGCAAGAAATGGTTAAAACTATTTTCAAAAACCCTGATAAAGTTATAAGTATTATATAATACAAATTAAATACAACACATTTACAATTCACTGTAATACTATAACTTAGCATTTTGTTAAAAACCTTTTACAACACAAGCTTTACAGCCTATCTATTTTTTTAATTTTGCTTTTCAATAATCAATCAATCTAAAGATTATACAAAGCACAATGAATCAAGCAGTTTTACTTTTAGGTGGAAATATTGGTGATAGATTAGCTTTAATCATTAAAGCTACTGATATAATTATTAACTCTTGTGGTACACTTAAAAACAAATCTAGACTTTATGAAAGTGAGGCATGGGGATTTGAAACAAATAACAACTTCTTGAATCAAGCAATTTCAATTGAAACTAAATATAGTGCCCCTGATTTACTAAAAATCACCCAAAGCATTGAATTAAAGCTTGGTAGAAAACAAAAAACATCAGCAAAATACGAATCACGACCAATAGATATCGATATTCTTTTTTACAATTCAGATATTATTGATTCAGAAAAACTTACAATTCCTCATCCACGACTACATATGCGTATGTTTACTCTATTTTGTCTTATGGATATCATTCCTAATTTTATTCATCCAATACTAGAAAAAAACATTAGCCAACTTCAACAACAATGTTCTGACACGGTAAAAGCATGGCCTTATGAGTAATTATAATAGCCCATATCATTTCATTGCCATTGAAGGTAATATAGGAGCAGGTAAGACTTCTTTAGCTAAAAAGATTGCTGAGACTTATAACGCTAACCTTATTCTTGAACAATTTGAAGACAATAGTTTCTTGCCAAAATTTTATAAAGACCCTGATAGGTACGCTTTTCCACTTGAACTCTCATTCCTAGCAGAACGATATCAACAACTAAAAGACACTCTTGGAGTTAGAGATTTATTTAAAGATTTTACAGTTTCTGACTATTTTATTAATAAATCGTTAATATTCTCCAGAAAAACACTTATTCAGGATGAATTTAAGCTTTATTCTAAGCTTTTTGAAATAATGAATCAGAGTATAGTTAAACCAGAATTATTAGTTTATCTATATGCTGATGTGGAGCATCTTCAGAAAAATATCTCACAAAGAGGTAGAGAATATGAGAAAGAAATCAAGGATGACTATCTCGAACAAATTCAAGAGAGTTATTTTGATTTTATAAAGCATCAAACCGATATGAAGATTTTAATCATTAATACCAATGAATTAGATTTTGTAAATAATGATGAAGATTTTGAATTAATTAGTTCCATTATTTTTAAGAAATACGAAGTAGGAATCCATAGGATTAATCCATAATACTTATTTATTACATAATTCTTTATGGCCATTCTCATTTTCTTTTAATAAAGCTCACCATATTCTTCTCTAGCAAATCATACTTAAACTATTACTTCAACTACCATATATATCTTTTTGGATATATTATAGTTATAACATCACACATTACATACACTGCAATTTTGTCATATTGATTTAATTTCAGTATTTAAATATAATTATCAGTTTTTATAGCTCCTTATTGTTACTTTTTGCATAAAACTCTTGTCATATATTTAGCTTTACTTATTGGGCATATTTTCGTAGTTTTGTATTACTAACAATTTATAGTTTTAATGAAAATTTTCAATCTAATAATCGTAATAATTCTCCTCTTCCCTAGCCTACTCTTTGCTAGTAAGAAAGACAGCATTTCAATTATTAATGCGGAATTTAGCGAGAATAAAGGACAATGGCCAGAACAGGTTCTTTACAAAACATCATTGGGAAATGGTAATCTTTGGATTGAGAAAAATTCTTTACGATTCGACTTATTTGATACAGAACAACTAAACTTATTAACACAGCATAAACATCCAAATAGAAAAAAGAAACCAATACCTAAAACATTTAAACGACACGTTTATAATATTAAATTCTTAAATATCAACAAGCAAGCTGATTGCATTGGAAAAAATAAACTTACGAAATACGAAAACTACATTCTTGGTAACGATAAGAAGAAATGGACTCAAAATGTAAGTGTATTTAGTGAAGTTGAATATCAAAATATTTTCAATGGAATAAATCTTCATATTTACCAAAGAAACCATAGACTCAAATGGGATTTTATTATTAATATCAACAGTGACCCTAACCTTATTAAACTTGATTATCAAGGAGTTGATAATTTAAGGCTAAAGAACGGAAACCTAATGGTTTATACTTCTGTCAACCAAATTACAGAACTAGCACCCTTTGCATTTCAACTAAATAGTAATGGAGACACAATAGAAGTAAAATGTAAATATTACATCAAAGGAAATATTGTAAGTTTTAAATTTCCAAATTCTTATGATAAATCTAAAGCATTAATAATTGACCCAAGTCTTGTTTTTGCTAGTTATACTGGTTCCACAAGCGATAATTGGGGTTTCACAGCTACTTATGACTCTGACGGCTTTCTATATGCAGGTGGAATTGTATTTGGTGGCGGATACCCAACTAGCATAGGTGCTTTTGACACAACTTTCGCAGGAGCAGTTGATGTTAGCATAAGCAAATTTGACACAACTGGTTCGCAACTAATCTACTCAACCTATCTTGGAGGAAGTGCTGCAGAAGTTCCTGCTAGTTTAATAGTTAATTCTAATAACGAGCTCTTAATACTTGGCACAACATCATCTTTAAATTTTCCCACTACAACCCTAGCTTACGATACCATTTATAATGGCGGTAATAGTACCAATATATCATCTACTTTACCATTTACGAATGGTAGTGATTTATTTATCACTCACCTAAACCAAGCAGGTTCTCAACTAATAGGCTCAACATTCTTGGGAGGTTCAGCTAATGACGGTATAAACTCATCATCAACTCTAATCAATAATTATGGAGACGATATTAGAGGTGAAATTATGGTTGACCAAAACAATAATATATACATAGTATCTACAACTAACTCTACTAATTATCCTACAACTAGTGGAGTATTTCAAGTTTCAGCATCAGCTAATCACGAAGGTGTAATATCAAAATTTGATAACGGACTTAATAATCTACTATGGTCAACATACTTTGGCGGAAATGGTGAAGATGCTATATACAGCATTAAAGTAAATGATCAAAATGATATCTTTATTACTGGAGGTACAACCTCAAACAATATTCCAACAACATCATCTGCCTACCAAACTAGTTTTCAAGGAGGTGGAGCTGATGGTTTTGTTGCAAGAATAAATAATTCAGCCACTACTATTGTAGCATGTTCCTATATTGGCTCAAGCTTTTACGATCAAAGCTTCCTAATGGATATTGACAGATATAACAATGTCTATCTATTTGGCCAAACTAAAGATACCACCAATACATTTATTTACAATGCATTATGGAACAGTCCAAAGGATGGACAATTCATTACAAAACTTAATTCACACCTTACATCAAGGGTATGGTCAACAACTTTTGGTAATGGAATCAAAGGAATTGACATTGTACCTTCAGCTTTTATGGTTGATTTGTGTAATAGGGTTTATTTATCTGCTTGGGGTGGAGCTGTGAATGGAGGAAATCAATTTGCAGGAGGAAACACAATCAACCTACCCATTACATCCAATGCCATACAGTCAACCACAGATGGTAGCGACTACTATCTCATGGTAATGACAGATGATGCCTCTGCCCTTTCCTATGGTAGTTATTATGGTGGCTCAACCTCACATGAACATGTTGATGGTGGAACATCTCGCTTCGACAATAAAGGTCATATTTATCAGAATGTATGTGCTGGCTGTGGTGGACATGATGACTTCCCAACAACAACAGGATGTTATTCAAGTACAAATAATAGTAACAATTGTAACAATGGGGTTTTTAAAATTGATTTTAATATTCCTGCAATAGTTGCCGATTATGACATACCTCCTGTGGTTTGTCTCCCTGACACTAGTCTTTTTAATAATACATCTTTTCTTTCTCATCCCGCTACAACTCAATACTTTTGGAATTTTGGAGATGGTGCTACTTCTTCCTTAGAATCTCCTTCCCATATTTATACTCAAGGAGGCGTATATGATGTTAGTTTAATAATTAGCGATCCTCAAAGCTGCAATCTGAGCGATACTATAACTCAACAAGTCGTCGTGCTTTCTGGAATAATTGACACTTTATTAGGTAAGGAAATATGCCCTGGAAATAGTACACAAATAGGAATACTTCCTGTTAACGATACTTCTGTTCATTTTAGCTGGACTCCTACCAACAGTTTAAGCAATTCTATTATTAGTAATCCTTATGCTAATCCAAACGTATCTACATGGTACACTCTTACAATGAGTACTTCTCAATGTGCAGATGTATTTCATCAGCATGTTGAAATACTTAATTTAATTGCTGATGCAGGAAATGACACGACGGTTTGTAACAGTAATATTACATTGTCAGGAAGTGGCAACTATAGCAACTTAAACTATCTTTGGTCTAATAATTCTCAATTTTCAGATACTTTAAACAACTATCCATATTCAAATAGCCTTACCCACACTTTCACAAATCCTCAATATCTATATTTCCAAATTGAAAAAGAAGGTTGCAATGATTATGATAGTGTATTAATTGAACAAGAAATTATTATTTCAGTCGCTAATATACAAAACGTATTATGTAACGGCGACAATAATGGAAGCATTAGTGTAAATGTTAATGGTGGCACTAGTCCTTTGACTTATAGTTGGAATAATGGATTGAATACTAATCCCATTAACAATTTATCACCAGGGCAATATACATTAACCGTTACCGATGTTAATGGATGTTCTAATAGTTATGATACAAGTATTACCGAACCACTAGTTCTAAGCTCACAATCAGCAGTAAAAAACATTCCTTGTGATTTAGCATGTATTGGCAAAGCTTGGTCTAATCCACAAGGTGGTACTCCCCCTTACCAATGGTTATGGGATGATGGAAGTTCACAAGCAACTAATCCTGCACTTCAGTTATGTGCTGGAATTTATCATACAACAATTACTGATGCCAATAACTGCACGACTAAAGACTCTGTTGAGGTGTTAGATTCTTCTTTATACATTAATTTTATTGCCTGGGCTGATATGGACACTATTTACAAAGGAAACTCAACTAATATACATGCCACTAGTTTAGCAAATGGATATAATTATTCATGGCATCCTGTTATAGGTTTATCAGACCCAAATAGTGTCAGCCCTACAGCAACTCCAAATACAACTACAACTTACATAGTTGATGTTGTAGATCAATATGGGTGCTCATTTCAAAATAGAGTTACCATTTATGTACTCGATGTAATTTGTGAAGAACCATACATTTATATTCCTAATGCTTTCACCCCTAATAATGATGGTAAAAATGATATTCTTTATGTAAATTCAAGTGTTGGTTATGACATTAATTTTAAAATATATGATAGATGGGGAGAATTAGTTTTTGAAACAACAGACATAAATCAAGGTTGGAATGGGGAATTTAGAAATAAACAACTTGAGGCAGGTGTTTATGTTTATCACCTTGAATTAGAATGTTTCAACCATGAGCATTTTATTAAAAAAGGTAATATTACACTAATAAGATAATATTAATTTGGGAGATAATAGATCAACATATTGTAAAAGAAAAAACAAATATACATGGCTGATAATACTTTCAATTTTCAGTGCATTATTATTTTCATACAATAATGTTGTTAGTCAAGATATTCATTTCTCTCAATACATGAATTCACCTCAAAACCTCAACCCTGCCCTTACTGCATATAGTCGTTCATCATACCGTCTTACCTTAAATAGTAGAAGTCAGTGGGCTTCTGTTACTGTTCCTTATCAAAATATTTCTGCATCATTTGAAGCAAAAATAATTAAACGTAAGAAACAAAGAAACTATCTAGGCTTAGGAGTTATATTTAATAAAGATCAAGCTGGAGACTCCAAATTCGGAACCATACAAGCAGGATTATCTGCATCATTTGTTAAAGCACTAAAAAGAAATGGAAATAATGTTATTTCTATTGGTGTTCAGTCATCTTATTTTCAACGGTCAATAGATTATTCACAATTATACTTTCAAGATAATTGGAATGGAATATCATCTAGCCCTTCTAGTGGAAGTACAGAGAACTTCAGTGTAGATTCTTATAGTTTTTTTGATATATCAGCTGGAGCTCATTGGTTTGTTCAAGCCAATAAAAAACTAAAGTTTAATACTGGTATTTCTGTTTGGCACATTAATATGCCTCAACAAACACTAATGAGTAATGATGCTAGGCTAAATATAAAATCACAAATATACTCTGAAGCACTGATTAATACTGACAGACCTTTTGACATTATTCCATCAATAATGTACTCCATTCAAGGCCCATACCAAGAATTCCTATTGGGAGTAAAATTTTATTCAAAGTTTCATGAAAATAAGAAAAACTACTTTGCACTAACATATGGTATTTATGGTAGATCAAAAGATGCTCTGATATTATATTTAGGTATGGATTATAAAAATCTAAAATTTGCTGCAACTTACGATTTCAACCTTTCATCTCTAAGCATTGCAAGTAACGCTATGGGTGGAACTGAATTAAGTATACAGTGGTTGATTTTTAAAAACCAAAAATCTAAGAAAATAAGTCCAACGCCTTGTCCAATTTTCTGATATGAAAAGAATAATTAACAAATATAAAACTTTACTACTTCTCATAATAATGAGCAGCAGTGCTTTATTTGTTAACTCTCAAGATAAAAAACAGATAGAAGCAAATGCAAAACAATTTTTGTATGAAAAGCAATATTATAAAGCTGCTAATGAATATCATAAACTACTAAAATCAGACCCAAATAATCAAGAATACATTTATTATTATGCCACAAGCCAGCGATATATTCTAAACTATTCTAAGGCCTATGAATACTATAAAAAACTAAATACTGAAACTAAAAAGAATCAATATTCAGAGGCTTATTATTATGAAGGCCAATCAGCAAGGCAGTTAGGATATTATAATGAAGCGATTGAAGCTTATGATAACTATTTAGTCTACGGAAAATCTAAGATTTTAAGGTCATCTGCGGAACAAGAGATTGAATCCTGCAAGTTCTCCCTTGCACATCAGTTCGACAGTTCTGAGTATATTATAAATCATCTACCCCCTCCCATCAATTCTAGCTACTCTGAGTTTAATCCTGTTCCTATTTCATCACGAGAATTAGTTTTCTCTAGATATCAGTCATTATTTGAAGACAGCGTTGAGAATGTTTTTAACCAATCTTACTATTCTGATATTTATATCTCTAGACAAACTCAACAAGGCTGGAATAAAGAAAAACTATTTGATAATCAATTTTCTAGTGATAAATATTTCTCAGGTAATATCTGCTTCAATAATAAAAAAAATGAAGCGTATTTTACTCGCTGTTTAGATAATGATGGAGTAATTGGTAATTGTGCTATATATTATTCCAAAAAGAAAAATGGCAGATGGAGTAGACCAAAAAAACTAGATGATAAAATTAATATTGACAACTATTCTAGCACACACTCCTATCTTGTTGAATTGCCTGAATACAATATTCTTTATTTTAGCTCAAATAGACCTAATGGCTTTGGAAAATACGATATTTGGTATGCCATTATTAAACATGGCAAAACAGAAAGGGTTAGTAACTTAGGTAGCATAATTAATACTACTGGTAATGAGTACACTCCATTCTACGACAGCGAACAACATTTGCTTTACTTCAGTTCTGATATGCACCAAGGCTTTGGAGGTTTTGATATTTTTAAATCTAGTGGCGCATTGAATAGTTGGGCAAAAATTAATAATATGGGAACACCTTTGAACTCCCCTGCCAATGATTATTATTATACTCATAAACGAGGTGGTAAGTTAGTTTATTTTGCATCAAACAGAAAAGGATCATATTTTCATGGAGGTATGGAAAATTGTTGTAGTGATATATATATGGCCAACAGAATTGATAATAAAGCTACTCCAAATGACCTTCCAATATCAATAGACAGTACTCAGAAAGATACAATAGTAATCGCAATAAAAAAACTATTACCTCTGAGTTTATACTTTGGGAATGATATGCCAAACCCTAAAACCATGAAAACTTCCACTAAATATAATTATAAAGACTTACTTGCATCATATATTCAAGAGGAAAGTAGTTATATTAATCACTACTCAAAAGGTTTAACTGGAGATGAATATAAAAATGCAGTTGATAATATTGAGAGTTTTTTTGAAAATAATGTTAATAAAGGATTTAATAACTTAAGGTTATTTGCTAGTTTATTAAAAAGAGAACTTGAAAATGGGAAAAACGTTAGAATTAAAATTAAAGGATACGCTAGTCCTTTAAATTCTGCTGAATATAACTTGGCTCTATCAAAAAGAAGGATATCTAGCTTAATAAACTTTATTAAGGAATACGATAATGGATATTTTATTCCATACTTAAAAGAAAAAGATAAAACTAAAGCTAGTTTAATCATTTTAGAAGACCCCCTTGGCGACAGTCAATCAAATGGTTACATTAGCGATAGCAGAGATGACAAACGAAATTCAATATATAGTCCACAAGCAGCTTTACAAAGAAAGATTCAAATTATTATGTATAGCAGTGGCAAAAAAACAACTGACAGTACTGAATACCCAATCTTAAGATGGAAACAAAATAGCTTAAATATTGGAAAGATTAAACAAGGTGATAATAAATCAGCAATAATATATTTTACAAATAGTGGAAAAGCTGAATTAAAATTATTAAATATTAAAACTGATTGCACTTGCCTTCAAGCTCAATTAGATAAAAAGCTATTTCAAAGTAAAGAAAAAGGTAAAATATATATCTTAATTAGAACAAAAGAATTAAATATAGGAAGATATACACATAGTATTATCGTACAAACAAATGAAATTGAAAGCATTAACAAATATAATATTGAATTCAATATTACACAGCCTTAATTTTTCTTAAAATAAAAGAATTAAGTATTGAGAATTAAAAGAAACTGTATTTTCGTGTTTGATTTAAAAAGCAAATAGTATATTTATGAGAAAATATATTTTGGGTTCTATTCTTTCAGGATTAGGTATTATTATATTGTTAAATACGGTTTTTAATACTAATAATTTAGCGTACCCTGAAACAATATTTACAAAAGAAGCCAATAGTTTTAAAAGTGATTTTGCTACTTTCCTCAAAACAACTAAAACTAATGTTATAAACCTTCAAACTGTATTTTCTGATACTAATAAGATTAAAAACATAGAATTCTCAGAAGAATATTTTTTAAATTTTATTAAAAAGAATCCTTATTTGCTATCAGTTGCATTTATTCAAGGTAACCACAAAGCTGCCGTTAAAAGAGAAGATAAAACTTATGTAATTGCAATTGATTCTAACAGAAATACAGAGATAGTTCATTGGAAAAGATTTAACAAAGGAAAGGTAATAAGTGAATGGGAAGAAAGCTTTAGTGAGTCTATCAACAATACAATATGGTATAATAGTCTCATTAATCACCCAAATGAGATTCAATGGTTTTTTGATATAAGCAAAGATATTACTAGCGATTATAAAACTGATAATGAATTATTTTATGCTGGTTATTACTATAAATCAAATCAAAATACTAGTATTATATTACTAAGATTCTCTAGATTAAGTTTACTAAGATACTTCTCCACTTATTCTAAATATGAAAAAGTAAACTTATTAATAGAAACAACTGACAATAAGAAGTTAGATTTGGGTACTGGTATTACTGAAACATTCAAGGAAATAGCAAGTAACAATACCCCTAAAGATAGCACAACAATAATAAAACTACAACATTTTAAAAAATTCAATGAGATTGACTCTGGCATTTTTAGTTTTAGCAATAAAGGAGAAGTTTATTGGAATTCATTTAAGCGATTTGAAACATTAACAGGCATTAAGTATTATCTACTAAGCATTCCTCAAAAAGATATTTTAGTAAAAATTGAATCCAAAACTGAATCAAAATATTCTCTTATTCTATCGATCTTATTAATTATTAGTGGTGGTGGTGTCTTCTTTATTAAAAGAGAGTTCTTTTATAATAGAAAAAGATATAAATTTCAATCAATAGCTGAGATTCTTAACTCTGAGGATGAAAATAGATATTTAGAGTTTAAATCATCATTGAGGTGGGATTATAGACAAGAAAAAGTAAATCCTGAATTAGAACAAGTTATTATAAAAACAATTTGCGCTTTTGGCAATACTGATGGAGGAATTCTACTAATTGGTGTTGATGATGATAAGAATATTTTAGGTCTTGATAATGATTTTAAAACATTAAAGAAACCAAATGCTGATTTTTTTGAAATTCATTTAAGAAATATACTTCACACACTAATGGGTGTACGATATGTAAGTAAGTATATTAGAATGAATTTTGAAGAAGTGGAAAATGGAAAAATAGTATGTAGCATAAAAGTTTTTGCTGCTGATGAAGCTATGTTTCTTAAAACAAAGAATAAAAATGGACAGCTCATTGAAAAATTCTATGTAAGAAGTGGAAATTCTTCTCAAGAAATAAAAACAATCTCAGAAATAAATGAATACATAAACTCAAGATTCAATAAATAGTTAATATGTTTTTTAACAATATTACCATATACCATTCGAAATTAAACACCATAGAACTATCTATTATTCAGTACAATACCTATCTAATCCAACACTTTATTATTATTATGAGTTAAACAAACACTTTTTTTTGTAAGTTTGCTAATGACTTTGTCTATATATTTTAGATAAATTAAAAAATATATTAATACTCATGAAATTCAAGTATATACTACTATTAGCCATTATTAGTATGAGCTTTTATAGCGTACAAGCTAAAAGGTATAATCCTTATGGTGCTAGTTGGGCTATTGGGTTTCATGTTGGAGGCACCGCATTTTTTGGCGATTTAAGAACTAACTCTCATAGTATTTATAGTACTCCTTTTAGCAAATACTTTTACGATGATATGCGCTTTATGGGTGGTGTTGTGCTTGATAAATGGTTTGGTCCAAATATAGGAATAAGTGGTACAGCTCAGTACGGTGAACTTCAAGGGACTAAAGTAGAGAGTGACGCCTATTTTGAAACAAAAATATTTGAATATAATATTACATTTAAGTTTAATCTTACTAATATCATCTTTGGAGTTAATCAAAGAAGAAATTGGATGTGGTATACAGGTATTGGTATGGGTATGACCGAGTCTAGAACATGGAAATATAGAATTAGTACTGGAAAACTTATCGGCACTAATGGATTTGGTCAACCAAAGACAGAAGGAGGCAGGTATCAACCTATGACAGAAACTGTTGCAATTTGGGATATGGGTTTTAAAATGTTTATTGGAGGTAATATATCGATTGGTCTTGAGGGTAGTGTTCATCCTATGAATACCAATAAACTAGATGCCACACAAAATGAAAACCCAACTTATTTTAGAAGTCTAGAAGGTTATACATATTGGAATATTGGTTTACAATATTGGTTTGGTGAAAGTAATTCTCATTCAAAAAGCAGATACAAGCATAAAGCCAGATATGGTAGTAGAATGCATATTGGAAAATCTAAAAAGAGAAGAAGTCATTCTTTCAAAAAGCATAGACGTAGATTTAAGTTTAATCGCAGATAAAATCATACTTATTGCAGAATCATATTTACATTTCCGTTCCTCTTTTAGATGAATTCGATAACTTAGAAAGGCTTTTATCTGATTTTAAGAAACAATCCTTCAAAAATTTTACAGTTTATTTTTGCGTTAATCAACCTGAAAGTTGGTGGAATAATTCTGACAAGAAAATTATTTGTAATCGAAATATCAAAAGTATAGAATACTTACAAGATAAAAGTAATGATTTAGATTTTAAAATCAATATTATCGACAAGTCATCTAAAGGAAATGGATGGAAGAATAAAAAAATCGGTGTTGGTTGGGCACGAAAAACTCTAATGGATGAGATTAGCAATATTGCAAATCATAATGATATTATTATTAGTCTTGATGCCGACACAGGTTTTGATGTTGATTATTTTGAAAAAGCAAATAACTATTTCAATAATAACACACAAATTGAATGTTTATCTCTCCCCTATTACCATCCACTTAACAATAATGAAGATGCAAATAGATCAATACTTCGGTATGAAATCTATATGCGGCATTATCTACTTAATCTATTACAAATAAATAGTCCTTATGCATTTACTGCCCTTGGTTCTGCAATTGCATTTAAAGTCTCTGCTCTAAACAAGATTGGTGGTTTTAGCCCTAAAAAAAGCGGTGAGGATTTCTATTTCCTTCAGAAAATGGTTAAATACAAAGGTGTAGGAATATGGGCTAACACTAAGCTCTATCCCGAAGCAAGATTCTCTGATAGAGTTTTTTTTGGAACTGGTCCTGCTATGATAAAAGGAAATAGTGGTGATTGGAACTCATATCCTATCTACGCCAAAAACCTTTTCGATAATATTAATAGATTCTATCAGTTAATTCCAAAACTATTTTATGATAATATTGATACACCCATAGACAATTTCTTTGTGAGCAAAGACAAAAAAGAAGATTGGCTTAATAAACTAAGAAAGAATAATAAAGATGAAAAACACTTTGTTAAGGCTGTTCACGATTATTTTGATGGTTTAAGAATACTTCAGTATCTAAAACAGAATAACAAAGAAGGACAAGATATTGACAATTTGATTGAATTTCTCAAACAACATCCTGATACTAAAATATTAGATATTCTATCAAATAATTTTTCTTTTGAAAACTGTTCAATAAGTCAATTAAACCAAATAAGAGATTATCTTTGCAGACTCGAAGACATAAAACGAAAAGAGACTTTTTATAACACATGGAAAACAAATTAATAAGTATTATTGGCACAACTGCTACTGGTAAAACAAATCTTGCGGTGAATCTCGCTGCTATGATTGGCGGTGAAATTATTAGTGCCGATTCTCGCCAAGTTTACCGAGGAATGGATATTGGCAGCGGTAAAGATTTAAGTGAATTTGAAGTAAATGGTCAAAAAATACCATATCATCTCATTGACATTTTAGATGCAGGAGAAGAATATAATGTCTTTGAATACCAAAACGACTTTTTTGAAGCTTATTCTAAAGTGTTAGAAAATCAGAATATTCCTATTCTATGTGGTGGTACTGGTATGTATATTGAAGCAGTATTAAAAGGATATAGATTGGCTAAAGTACCTACTGACGAAGCTCTTAGAGTCAACTTGGCTAAGAAAACTGATGATGAGCTTCGTGAAATGCTTTTTAAAGTTCGTACACCACACAACAAAACAGATTTAAATGATAGAAGTAGACTATTAAGAGCCTTAGAAATAGATAATTATTACATTGAACATCCTGAATTATTAAAGGAAGTTCCTAAAATGCAATCTATTAACTTTGGAATTAGATACGACAGACAGGAAATTAGAAATAGAATTACAGAAAGGCTTGATCAAAGGTTACAAGAAGGTTTAATAGAGGAAATTGAGAGCCTTTTAGCATCAGGTATTACTTCTGAACAGCTAAAATATTATGGATTAGAATATAAATTTTTGACCCAATATGTAAAAGAAGAAATCGACTATAATGCTATGTTTACTCAATTAAATACTGCTATTCATCAATTTGCCAAACGCCAAGAGACTTGGTGGCGAAAAATGGAGAAATCAGGC
>Ga0256827_10000294_pt1 | contig 29987 bp, 26 predicted proteins | sample CV84metaG_FD_185977 | JGI IMG/M metagenome (GOLD analysis project Ga0256827, IMG submission 185977) | Hydrothermal vent microbial communities from East Pacific Rise, Pacific Ocean - CV84 | ecosystem: Environmental > Aquatic > Marine > Hydrothermal vents | place: Pacific Ocean: East Pacific Rise...
CAAGCTCACAAACTCTTTGGGGTGTGGAGTCAGCACAACAGCTCGGTCTTTCTGCTCTAAAAACTCCAAAATATGCTCCGAAGAGAACGCCCCTGCATCCAGCAACAACGGCAACTCAGAAGCTAATATCTCTTCAACACTCTCCTCTTCAAAGTCTAAAAATCCCATGCCCAACGCAATGGCTGTGGTGTTGTAGGGAAGCTCCACATCGTGCATGAGTGACAATGGCAACGGCGTCTCCAACTCCCCCACCATCGTCACCAACCCTGCCCCAAATCGCAAAGCAGAGAGTCCAGACATTATGGATGCCCCCTCTTTTTCACCTGCTATTACAGCTAAATGTCCAAATGTTCCTTTGTGGGTTATTTTAGATAAATTACGTGAAGGAAGTTCTAAATCAGACTCATCAAGAAGTTGTATATTTGATTTAAACCCTTCTGTATACTTATAATGATGCATTCCCAAATCAACACAAATGACCTCACCTACATAATCTTTTGCCATATCAGTGTAAAGACACTCTTTTAATGCACCCATAGTAATAGTAATATCAACACGAAAAGCCAAAGGTGAGGGGTTACCATTGATATCAATTCCTGTAGGAATATCACAAGCAATTTTAAATCCTCTTAACATTTGCATAGAAACTATTAATTTACGTACTTGCTCATTTAACTCACGAGACAATCCTGCTCCAAAGATTGCATCTACTATTACATCTGCTTCACAGAGTTCATCAACTATTTCAAGAGTATTAAATGCCTCTAGTCTTTCCAATTGCAATGTTCCCATTAATGATTGTACACCAAAAGGAATATAGAGTTTTACTTTAAAATAACCAAAAAGTAAACGTGCTAAAACAATACCATCTGCTCCGTTATTTCCTACACCACAGACAATTAAAACAGTAGGAACTTCATCACTATTATTTTTCCCATTAAAAAATGTAAATCTATTTTTTATATAATTCGCCATGCCCATTGCTGCATGTTCCATGAGAATGTCTTCGGTTAGGTTGTAGTCGTCGTAACATCGGTGGTCTAGGGGGTAGCAGGATTTGTATAGGGGTTGCATTATAACGCTCCAAATTTTTTAAAAATAGATTCAAACTCTTCAAAAAAACTGTAAATAGTTTTTATATCCAAACCACTCTGTTTACAACTTTCAATGTTTTTAAACATTACTTTTCTAGCATTTACCAACTCATTATGATTTAAATTGAGAAACTCAATGCTATTTTCAGCTCGTATCTTTTTATCATCAGATAATATTTTTTTTGGTCTGATTTTTCCTTTTGTAGTGTAATCAAAAAAATCAGATGGCATCTCTATTTCATAACTATTTGAAAAGAGTCTAATATATTTACTCTCATCAAATTTATTACCTTTATAACTATCACAAGACTCTTTTCTGTCACAAGAGAGAAATAGATTATGGTAGTTACACTCTATATCTTTTTCATGAGGAGCATCTCTTGGAATAAAATGGTCTATGCGTGAGACTTTAATTTTCTGCTCACAATAAAAGCACTGCCCTCTTTGCTCTTTGAGTAATGCATCCCGTAAACACTCTCTAACAACATGGTCGCAATCTTTTTCATAGTTTTTTGGACTATTTTTTCTCTTAAAATCAATAAAACAGTCAGGTTCAACTTTATTCTGATTTAGCATTTTGACTCTTTATTTTTGCTATCTCTAATCTTGCTAAGAGTAAATCTTCATCTAAACTACCCAATAGTTTTTCTAAATCATCATAAAGAGTCGTATACTCTTCACTCTCATAATTTTCATCTTCTAACAAATCCCAAAGTCTTCTAATATCTTTGGCTACAGCAGGAGTTCTTAGATTCTCTACACCCATAATATCGGTTAAAATCTTATCAAATTCTAATCCGTAGCTTCTGTCTATATTCTCTATGGCTACTACTTTGTCATCTTCTTTTTTTAATAGTCGTATATATTCAGCTTTCGCACTCCCTATAATATGAGGTGAATGCGTAGCTATAATAATTTGACAATTATTCTGTTTTGCAAAATTTTCATAGATTTTTAGAACTCTGTTTTGCCATGAGGGATGTAGAGAGAGTTCAGGTTCGTCTATTAGGACTACTTTGTCTTTATAACCTTTAAAATAAAGATATAAAATTTTTGATAATAAAGTTTTTTCTCCTGTAGATAAATCATGAATTTTTAATTCTTTTTGATTGTCATTTACAAACCATACATAATCATCCCTATCTAAATGACTATATTTAAAACCTAAATCTAACCCATCAAAAATATCTTGTATATGTGATTCAAAATGTTCTCTTACTTCACTAGGTCTATAATCTTTCTCTTTTAAAAAAAAATAAAAAGATTTTACAAACTCTTCTGCAACTATATTAACATCATCTATTCCTGATTTCAAATACTCAATTTTTTCAGGAAAGAAATCTTTATCAGACACACCCATCTTTTTAACAGAAATTTTATATTTTATATTCTCTGATAAGTATTCTATGTCAAAACTTCCATAAGGATTCAAGTATCCAAATTCACTTTCGTAAATAGGTTCTTCCTGTCCTTTTAAAAACTCTAACAACGTAGTCTTCCCACTCCCATTAACCCCAGCCAAAACAACAATAGGTAATGGCTCATCATACTCATCCACAAAACTTATATCAAAATCTTTGAACATCTTGTAATCTTCTATATGGAGTTTTCTTAATTTCATGGGTTTCCTTATTGCACATAACGGTACGTTGGGAAACGTACCCTACAAATTTTTATTATGCCCATTCTACCACAAATCATCTAAACATAATTATTCTTTCTGTATAATTCGCCCGAATTTATCACTTCTATTTAACCATAGAAAATCAGATAAGAAAGGGGGTGCTTGATTATGCCAGGAATTAAACTATCAGCAAGAGATTCATTTGATGACTCTTACAGAAAATTTAAAAGACAATGTGACAGAAACCTAATCGTTACTGAAGCAAGAGCCAGACAGCACTACGAAACAGCAACCGAAGCTCGTAAAAAAGAGAAAATTGCAACACGTAAAAAGATTCTTAAGAAACTTTATATGCTTAGAAGATATGAGGCGAGACTGTAACAGTTCTCCCCTTTTAACTTTGCCAAGTACAACTCTGTACTTGGTTTTTACTCACCCAACACCATCAAACCAAATTCAGACTCTAAATAGCGAAAATTGCTTGTGTATGCTCTTTAATTAATTTGGCATCATAGGCTAAACGGCTATCTACATCGCCCATGCTTAAGACCCACGATGAAAAGTAGTCAGGGTAGCTAAACTTTTTCTGTAACACTTTGCTCATTAAATCTATAAAATTCATAGACTTCTCTTTAATTACAAACGTTAAGTTTAACTCACCATTTTCATGTTGAACTTTGATTTTTAGCCTGTCTTTACAATAACAATGCAGAGATTTATCATAATTAAACCCATAATCTTTACGCAAAAAATCAAAGTGTTTTAAAATTAAACTTTCAAGAGTTCTCGTTTCCATTTCAATTACTACTCCTAATAATTATTTCCTTATCTAAACTTTACACAAAAAAAATTAGATATAACTGAATTATATGTTATTAAAAATTATTAATAACTTTAAATAATATTATGCGAATATCACTGGCTATTCCCCCTCCATATCTCGCCAGTTTCCTACTCTTAATCTAAATTTAAACCATATCTAATTGAAAAAACAATATTATAATATGATATAAAGTAAAGCAAAAGTTTAAAACTATTAAAATCTATTAATTATAAAAAGTACCAATTAACTATGAATTCAACAACAAAACCAACTAAAAATACAGAAAGCTATATTATTGAATTGTTAAAACTGCTCTATCCTTACAAGTGGTCTATCTTCTTCATCACTCTATTGTCTATACTGTTGGCAAAATTTTATCTCTATTTTATCCCCTCAACGTATGAGTCTTATGCCATTATTAAAGTCAAAGTTAACCATGAAGCACCCACCGAAGATGTGTTACGGGATAGCCTAAACAAGACCAATACTGTGGGAATTAAGCAAGAGATGGCAATTCTCAAGACCTATAAAACCAATAAAGAAGCTCTTGATAAAGTCAATTTTAAAGTTAAATACTTTAAAAAAGAGAACTATAAAAAAGTTGAGTTTTATAACAATGCCCCTATTACTATTCAAAATATTAGCTCTATTGAATCACGCTATATTAACGCCGAAATTGTACTAACACCTAAAGAAGCTGGCTTTACCTTAACCACCAAAGCGTTAGGAGAATCAGCTCTCTATCCATTTAATCAGGAAACCAAAACTCCTTACTTTACAGCAACAATTAGTAAAAATAGAGAGTTTAACGAAAAAATATACTTTAGAATTGGTGGTTCTGCACGGCAAATTTATGAGGGTGTTATTAAAAATAGTCTCTACATCTCTCAAATTGACAAAAATGCAAACTTGGTTAAAGTTGCCTTCCAAGATACGGTACCTGACAGAGCTAACGATTATGTTGATGCCCTTATTAAAACCTACATTAAACAGAGCATTGAGAAAAAAGAGCAGACAAACTCAAAGATTTTAAACTTTTTAGATGCACAACTTGAAGCTGTACGTCTTAAACTCGTAAAATCTGAAACCCAATTAGAGCAGTATAAAGCCACAAACAGTGTTGATCCTTCTGTACAATCTAAAGATGCTTTTGAACGACTTAGCACCATAGATTTAGACCTATCTGAGCTGGTTTTAAAAGAGAAACTCATTAAAAATCTGACCCGTTTTGTTCAAAACAACAAAAACTTAAGTGCTATTGGACCTACATTGTTAGAGTTTAATGACCAAAGTACCCTTAAACTTCTTGATAATCTGCAAGCCCTACAAGCCAAAGAAGATGAACTAAAAATTGAGTATACCGACAGATACCCAAAACTAATAACTGTTCGCAAACAGATTAGAAATACCCGTCATAAAATTCTGCGTAATGTTAAAAACTTAAAATCAACCATTGTAAGTAAAAGAGCCAATTTAGAGAGTCAAAAAAATAAATATGAAGCGACATTAAAAGAGCTTCCTAAAGAAGAAAAAAAATTGGTCTCTTTCCAACGTGACTACCAAGTTAACGCAAAAATGTACACCTATCTTTTAGAGAAAAAATCTGAAAATGAGCTCATTAAAGTAGCCTCAGTTTCTGACTATGAAGCCATTGACCCTGCCTATACACCATCATATCCGATTAAACCAAAACGGCTTACTTTCATTATTATTAGTATGTTTCTTGGATTAATTTTCGCTGTTATCCTCTCTATCTTACGTGCATTATTTGTGGATAAAGTAACCACCACGAAAGATATTAAACTCTTAACAAAACTGCCAATTTATGGGGTAATACCCATTTTAAAAAGCAGTATGTTAAGCAGTGATTTACTCAAAGAGGCCTATCAAAAATTAGCTGCTAATATTCAGTTCTCTAAAAAAGAGCATGAAGGAAATATTGTTCTTGCTTCTTCTCACTCTGAGGGAGAAGGAAAAAGTACCATTATTGCTAGCTTAGCAGGAGTGTTTCAACAGACTCAATATAAGTCAGTACTTGTAGACTTCAACCTAAAAAAGCCATCACTTCACAACTATTTTGGATTAGAACATCAATTTGCAGGTGTGAGTACCTTCTTAAATAATCGAGACAATTTGGGTAATATTACTTTTGCAACGAAATACCCAAATATAGATATTATCACTGCTGGACCCATCTCACCTAACCCAACAGAGCTGATTTTATCCCCTCGTTTAAAAGAGCTATTTCAAGCCTTAAAAGAGCGTTATGACTACATCTTAGTAGATACCTCTTCCTACCAAGATTCATTAGATGCACTCTATTTAATGCAGTATGCCGACACTAATTTAATTATTTTAACAGAGGGTTCTTCTAAAAAATCCACCATTCACCACCTAGAGAAGACCATCGCTGAGAAAAACTTAACCAACATTGGATTGGTCATTAGAAGTCCACTTAAAAATGAGAAGAAAATCTCAAAAGATTTATTGGCAAATAAAGAGCTTCAGCCACTAAAAGAGATAAAAACTGAACCAATTCAGTTAAGTCTATAATCCAATTAAACCTATGAAAAAAATTACATTTTTTATAAACTCCCTCACCTCAGGGGGAGCCCAAAAAGTCCTCTCTGTTATTATTTCTGAGCTCATTACTCAACAGTATGCAGTTGAACTCATCGCCATTGAGAAAGAGGAAGATAACGTACATACTCTTCCCCTAGAAGTTAAACGCACCTATCTCTCTAACTTAAGCAAAGATGACTCAAATCTTAAAAAACTACTCTATCTTCCTTACATTGCACTGAAACTAAAACGGCATATTCAAAAGCATAATATTCCATTGGTACAGAGTCATATTTCTCGTGCAAATCTTAGCAATATTTTAGCCAAACTCTTTGGGGCTGGGCATCAGGTTCAAGTTGTTGAGAGTACCAGTATTAGTAACAGAATGGGAAAAAGTTTTGCTCAGAGAATTAACTTTTTTCTTATTCAACACCTCTACAAATATGCTGACCTCATTGTCTTTAAAGCCAAACGGATGCAGAGTGAATTCTTTACACATATTCCTATTAAGGTACAAAGTGTCGTTATTAATAACCCCTATGACATCACAAGCATAGAGGAATACTCCCAAGAAGCTATTCTTGACTTTAACTTTGAACAGACAAAACAATACATTATTACTGTCGGACGACTCACTAAAATAAAACAACAACAGAGTATGATTAAAAGCTTATTGGCATTAGATGAGAGAATTGAGCTTATTATTATTGGGGATGGAGAGTTAAAAGAGGAGTTAGTCACTTATATCAAGCAGTTAAACCTAAATCATAGAGTTCATCTCTTAGGCAAAAAAAGTAATCCTTTTAAATATGTTAACGCCTCTAATATTTTTCTTCTCTCATCACGGGGAGAAGGATTTCCTAATGTATTGATTGAGTCCATGATATGTAAGACACCTGTTATCTCAACAGACTGTATCTCTGGACCACGAGAAATTTTAGCCCCTTCATCCAACATAGCTTTTCAACTAAAAGAGAATATTGAACTTGCAGAGTATGGAATACTATATCCGATAGATGATGAAAAAGCTCTTTTGACAGCTATTAATACCCTACTTAATGACTCCCAGCTTCAAGCAGATTATATACGAAAAGGTATTAAAAAATCTCAAGAATATGCTTTGGCTAAAATTATTAAACAGTATAAAGAGATATTGCTTCAAGGGTAACTTATCTTGAAGATTTTTTTCTTTCTAAGATTTTCCAATAAAGTATTTCAAATATTTTTTCAAAAATATTTTTTTCTCTTTTCTTTAAAGTTATTGAATTTAAAGTCGTCACATTTTTTGAATTTTCTTCTAAAAATAATTCCAATGCATTAAACTCTTTTTCACTCATCATCTCTGGATGATAACAGATTGTCCAAAGACCAAAAGGCATTTTTCTTGCTCTCCACAACTGCTGAGGAATCCAAAACATACCATGTTGCCAAAATAGGCTAAAAGCGATACCATCACTAATAGTATCTATTTCACTTTCACTCTGTAGTGCTAAAATTGTATTTTCATCAAAAGAGTGTGCAGGAGCAATCCATAAACGACACGTAAGGGAATGCTCTTTAAAAACTTTTATCCCTTGTTGAATCTTTATTTTCTGCTTCTCTAAGGAGAGTCCTGCAAATTCAGAATAATCATTAATAGGTACAATACTTCTCTCTTTAGAGATATATTTATGGTTATAACCATGTAACGCAATCTCCCATCCCTTATCTTGCCAACTACTTGCTTTGTCCCAAAACTTTTCATCATACTCATCTAAAATAAGTTTTTCATCTTGATTGTTAGGAATAATGGCGACCATTGGTTTTATATTATACTTATCCAACAATAATTCCATTCTATCCCACTTATTTCGAGACATGAAAGGAGACGCATCATCCAGTCTTATTATGTATTTTGCAAACATTCTAACTCCCTATAAAAATATTAATTTATTAATTTAAACTACCATCATTTTATTTAATGATTTGTAATGTACTGCTTAAATAGTTAAGAGCATTACTTTAGGTTAATATCATTAAACTCCAGAGAGGCTCGTCCAAAAATATCACCTGAAACAAACTCTTGGGTATAATTATTCTCTTTTACATCAAAAAATGTTTTGGCTTCTACTTCATAACCCATGAGTTTTTTAATGGTTGGCATAATCTCATAATGAGAGTAGATATTTTGTTTAAATTCAAAGCTGTTCATTAATGTATCGTTCTTAGGTGTAAAAAGTAATAGTGGTACAATCCCTTGAGATAGAGGGGGATTGGTACTATCACAATGGGTGGCAACCCGTCCCTCCTCTAAAATAGATTGTCCGTGGTCTGAGGTATAAATAATTAAAGTATCATCCCTTTCAAAAAATGCCACCTCTTGTAAGAATTTTTGAAAGAAAAGGTCAACATTGTAACGAATAGCGTTGAGATATGAATTAATGGCTTCTTCTTTTTTATCTAAAGTTAAAGCATCTTCACTGCCTAATGTTGGTAAAAAGATTTTATTTTTTTTGGGATAACTATTTTCCCATTGAAAATGAGCTCCATGCTTAACAATGTAGATGAAGTTTTTTTGACTCTGCTGTAGTGCTTTTTTGGTAGCAACTACCACATCTTCTTCTGGCATTGTTTTATGTCGATACTTCTCTTTAGGTTGTGAAAAATCATCAATAAATTTCAAGTCAAATGGACTCATATAGTTTTGCAAACGGTCATTAATACTCTGCCCTGAAATGTAGTGTGTCGTGTAGCCAGCTTTTTTAGCATATTGAAAAATATTGGGCTGTTTAAGAATATTATTTGCCGTATCGGGCAATTGAGTTGGCTGAATACCACTCATTAACAAAATATTACTACTGGCTGAACAATTTGCCGAAGAGGAGGCTAGTCCAAGATTAATATATTGCTTTTTAATCGACTTCAAATAAGGTGTTGTCTCTTTATCGTAACCATTAATAGAGAGGTATTTTCCTCCGATGCTTTCATCAACAATAAGAATAATATTCTTATATTTTGAGGTCGTTGCCAACTCTTTTTTTAAGGTTTGATGTTCACCATAATAGAGACTATTCGTTGCATAATAACTTATAATAGTTGATACTTTCAAACTGGTTGGTCGGCTTTGTGTTGCCCCCAATGTTCTAAAAAAGATAAAATAAGAGAGTAAAGAAGCTACTAAAAATAGAGGTATAAACAGTTTTAACGAAACATAAAAATGATGTTTATGCACTATTTTTCGTATAATATAGGCAAAAATAAACAGCATAACCACAAGCAGTGCTGTTTTTTCAAGTGCAGTAGCATATGTTTTTAATGCATCTATGGCAAATGCATCCACTTCTGCTAAGGCTACAGTTAAGTCATTTAAAGAGAACCCTACACTATTAATATTTTTATAGACAGCATCAATAGCATAGGTCACCACTAAAAATAGTAAAAAGAAGATATAAATAATTTTGTTACTTATGAAAAATATCATACTTATACTCAAAAATCCTAAAAAACTTACAACCAAATAAAAAAGTAGCAAGGTTATTTTTCCAGAATAATAAAGATAGATTATTTGGTCGGCAATATTTTCAAAAAATACCATATCGACACCCAATAAAAAAAGAAACACCACAGCTAATAAAATTTTCATGTTAACACCTTATTTATATATTTTAGATTCTAATGAAGAGGAGAGAATATAGTGCCGTTCACTACTCTTTTTAAATCCATTCTCTAAACTTTTTCCATATCTTTTAACAACACTTTGGTCATACCCCAAGAGAGACAAGGTTGTTGGAAAAATCTGAATATGAGAATAGAACTCATTTTTATTTACAGGAAAACGCTCTTTTGCCCCTTTTGTAAAGACGAAAAGAGGAACACTTACCTCATTTTTAACAACCTCACGATTACAGTGAGTACGGGTTAATCCCTTACTCTCTAAAATATTTTGACCATGGTCAGAAGTATAAAAAACAACTGTTTTATTTAAATCAACTTCCTCTACCAAATGTTTTAAATATAAATCTACCGAGTTATAAAGAGAATTTAAATAACTATTGACCATTTTCTCTTTATGTGCCATATCCATCCCTCCATAAGATACCTCTAACACAGGTTTAAATGGAGCATATTCATGATTATAACTGGTTAAATAAGGGAAGTGAGAGCCATACTTAACCACCACTATAAAGTTTTTACGCTCTCCCTTTTCATGTGTAAGTTTAGAGAATTTAGACAAAAGAGTTGTATCTTTTTTATCTCTCTCAATATTGGTTCCTAACGTCTCAAAATGGTCAATAGACTCCTTATCGTACAGTGTTAAGTAGTTTTGTAAATGGTCTTTTTGTGTCTGAGAGTCGAAAAGCCAAGTGGTATACCCTGCCTCTTTGGCATATTGAAAAATAGTAGGTAAATGATACATCTCTCTTTTCACATTCTCTTTTGTTCGAGGGGTCATCCCAATACGAAGAAATAGGTTCGATTCCCCTGAACAGTTACTAATAGAATTAACAATTCCAAAGTTGGAGATAAGGCTACTCTTTTGGTCTAAAATTCGTAAAAAAGGAGTAGTATTTTTAACATAACCATTAATAGACAAGTAACTTCCCGTCACCGATTCATCTATGACCCAAACTATATTTTTGACTAATCCTTCATGCTTGGGTTTAATGCCTTCTTCTAAAATTCTCTTTTCTATAGGGGATGATAGACGCTCATACTCTAAGGCAAGTGCTGGAATTTTTAAAGCTGCTGGATAGGAACTTAACTTAAAAGTATCAATCTTATAACACGCCCCATAAATAATAGAAAATGGAAGAAGAAGTATTAGTAAACTTCGTGTTGAAACCCTACTCTTATAGACTTTTTTACGTATAAAATAGAGAACTACCACTACCAAAAATGCAGAAAATATCGCCTTGGCAAGGGTATCTGTGTATGCCATTAAAAACTGATAGTTCCCCATCTCATTCATAGCAAGACGATACTCGTCAATAGAGAACCCATGAGAGATACCCAAAAGTTGCACAAAAAAATCCATAGAAGAGAAGAGAAAAATAAGAAGTAGTGCTAACCTAAAAACCCAAATTGATTCAACACCAATAATAATTAAAAAGAAAAATATAGCTAAAATATAAGTTGTAAGAAAAAGTGTTCCCTTAACCAGTCCCCTTAATTCAAACAGTTCAAAATGGTAATGTAGCTCTTCTACTAAAAATAGAGGATTTACTACGGATTGAATAGCTGTAAAAAGGAGTAATAGCAATAGAAAAGTTAATAAATTATTACCTATAAATTTTAAATTCATACTCTCTCCTCTGTAAAAATTCTCTTATATTTTTGAAAAATAACCTCTTTGCTATATCGATTTTTGGTTCTCTTTTGAATACTCTCTTTCTTGAAACTAAAAGAGCTTGCCTTTTCTATTTTTTTAGCCAATAGTTCTATTTCATTATAAGGAACATAAAAACCATTCACGCCCTCTTCAATAATTTCGGTAATACCTCCAGGACAAGCAAAGGCAACAATGGGAATACCCAAAGCATTCGCTTCAATTAAGACATTAGGAAATCCCTCACGTTGAGAAGTCAATAAAAATAAATCGGCATTTTTCATATAATTATAAGGGTTTAATTGATTCCCCTCAAATGTTACTCTATCGGTAAGATTTAACGCTTTAGCTAAATTTTTTAAAGAGACCTCTTCCTCTCCTCCTCCCACAATGGTCAAATGATACTGTTGAGGTAAAAGTGCCAAGGTATGAAGCATTAAATCATGTCGTTTCTCTTCTCGAAGTCCTGAAACAGTCAGTAGATTAATGGTCTCTTCTTTAAAACTATAAGAACAACTCTCTTGTGATAACTGCTCAACACGTTCAATGTCAACAGGATTATTGACAATCACTATTTTTGAAGAGCTAAAATAGTTTTTCTCTAAATCATTTTTCATATCCTCAGATTGGGCAATGATAACATCATAGTTTTTGTAAAATCGTTGATATAACCAATCAAATAACTTAGGGTACTTAGATGCTTGGTTTTGCAAACTAACAATATTAGTCTCACGTGCAATCCATTTACTTTGAGGAATTAAATATTGCATCATGGGGATAAAAGGAGCTAACGCAATGTTCAGATGTCCAATTCCCGAAAATACAAAATGAGGATTAATATGGTGTATCTCTTTTAAACATTTAAACATCCCTTTAGAAACTGAGGGTATAGCTAAATTATGTACATGAATCTCTTGTGAGAGTTGCTCTTTTAACTCACCATGATGGTTGAAAATAATGAGATGGACTTCAAACCCTTCTGTTACAAAGTAGTTTAAGAGCATCACCATCATTCGTTCTGCACCCCCTATCGTTAGATGGTGAATAACACCAACCAAACGTTTTTTACTATTTACATCCATCGTTCATACCACATTTCAAACATTAAAATAAACCACAATCTATGCACTGAGACTTTTTTTCCTACGAGATATTCATCTCGAAGACGTACCACTTCATCAGGATTAAAAATACCCTCTTTTTCTAAACGTTCACGGCTTAAATAGTGTAAAAAATAAGACTTCAACTCATCTCTAAACCACTCAGTAATGGGTGGAGAAAAGCCCATTTTAGGTCTATCCATCATCTCTTTTGGCAGATATTTATGGGTTATCTCTTTAAGTACCCACTTCTTCTCACCATTTCGGTACTTCATCTCATTAGGCAGTTGGGCTGCAAACTCTATAATACTTGCATCTAGAAAAGGCTCTCGACCCTCAAGCCCCACACTCATAGTGGCTCGGTCAACTTTGGTTAAAATATCATCTGCCATGTAGGTTTTATGGTCAATTAATAACATTTGAGAGAGGCTATCCAATCCCTTCACATCTGTATCAAATCCTGTTATGAGTTTTGTTGGATTTTTTAACAGCAGTTTATTAAGCTCTCTATTACTATACTGTTCATAGCTCTGTTCCAGTAACTTCCCAGAATTTTTAGCCAACAACATCTTTTTAATCTTCTCATAACGAATGGTAAAGTTGTACTTATTTTCAGTAAAAGGGATATGTTGAGGATTAATCATATCTAAAAGATTAGATGCCCCCCATTTTAATGGGGCTGGAATTTTGCCAAACAAAGTATCTATTTTAGAGAGGTTATCATACGCAGAGTAGCCAGCAAAAATCTCATCTCCCCCATCAGCACTTAAACTCACTGTAACTTTCTCTCGTGCCAGTTGACTCACCAACACTGTAGGAATAGCTGAATCATCTCCAAATGGTTCATCATAAATATCAGCAAGCTTTGGAATCACCTCCAAGGCATCTTTATGGGTACAGTAGTACTCTGTATGATTCGTTCCCAAATGTTTTGCCACAGCTTTAGCATGAGGTGCTTCATCATATCCTTTCTCTTTAAAGCCAATAGTAAAGGTATTAATCTTCTCCTCTCTATCAGCTTGCAGAAGTGCTGTTACCAAAGAGCTATCATATCCACCACTTAAAAATGTTCCAACGGGTACATCAGAGACCATTCGGTAGTTAAACGCTTTTTTAAGTATTGCTTCGGTTTGGATTATTGCCTCTTCATCACTTAATATCAATTTGGGCTTCTCATAAAATGGTCGTGTTGACCACCACTCTTTTTTACTAATCTCTTGGGTTGCTAAATCTAACTCTAACGTATGCCCAGCGTTAAGTTGAGCTGTATTTTCAAAAATAGAATATGGCTGTAACACATACCCATGTTGCAAATAGTCTGCCAAAACATCTTGATTAATTACTTTTTGAAAATCGGGGTGTTGATGAAAGCTTTTTAACTCAGATGCAAAAAGAAACAGCCCCTCATTAAAGTACCAATAGAGGGGCTTAACTCCTGCTCGGTCACGAATAAGGGTTAATTTTTCTGCTTGTTTGTCTAAAATTGCCATGGCAAACATACCATTAAATCTATCCAGTGCGTTGAGACCCCATGCATGATAAGCTTTTAAAATTACTTCTGTATCACTCTGAGAATGAAATCTATAATTTAATTTCTCTAACTCTCTTTTAACCTCTTGAAAGTTGTAAACTTCTCCATTATAAACAATCTCTAAATGCTCAAAACTCATAGGCTGAATTCCATCACTAGAGAGGTCTAAAATAGAGAGTCTCTGATGCCCTAAACCTACTGTTGCACAGGCTCTGTCATCTATTAAACAATCACTAGCATCAGGGCCACGATGCTTCATTGCTTGCATCATATCTGTTAAGATTTGATTGCTACTCTTTTTTCTAAAATCACAAAAACCGACTATACCACACATATTTTCTCTCTTCTGTTTACTATAAATACTCTATATTTTAAAAAAATCAGCTTTCGCACCACTTGGATAGGTAATATGTTTTAAAAGTTCAAAATTCTCTTTTAGAACATCACAAGAAGCATTTCCATAAATAACATAAACCTCTTGTGAAAAATTCTCTTTTTGTTGCAGGATATTCTCGATTACTTTTTTCATGACTATCTCATCAAAAGGGTTAAAAAAGTAGATGAGTGAAATCTCATTTGGCAAACTATATGTAGTCGCATCAGCATAGAGTGATTGAACATTTTGCAACTTTAGTTTTTTAATATTTTGTTGAGCTTGTTCATGTAACTCTTTGGCAAATTCAACCCCTATGGTTTGATGAAAACCTAAAGTATGTGCATGAATAATCGCTGCTCCCTTACCACTTCCATAGTCAACAAAAAGGTCTCTTTTTAAAGGTTTTCCAATAGTTCTTTCCAAATCATTTAATAACATGGTCATAAAATCAAGAGAAGTAGAGACCAAAGCTGTTCCATGCTCTTGATACTCCCCTGTTCGCGTTAAATCATAAATATTTTGTGTTGAGAAATCAATCCCTTTTAACTTATAATTCAAACGTTGTGAGATTTTTCTAAGGGTTGGCAGTAGACCATTTGCCTTTAGTGAGTTAATCAGAATTCCTGTCTTATAAACTAGCCCATTTTGATGGGACATATCTGCATTGGTATGTGTTGCTCTCATAATGCCTCTTAAAACTTTTATATATAGAATTATTACATATTTAAGCTTTACTTTATATTACTTTATGTTACTTTATGTTATAATTATTGAAAGAATTGAAAATTAAAAGGTAATTGGGGAATTATGTCAAAGACAAAGAAAGAAGAGTATAGCCGACTTAAGTCAAACTTCTTATCACTTACAGTACTACAAGGTGCAAACTATATTTTACCACTAATAACTTTACCTTACGTGGTAAAGACTCTTGGGGTTGAATATTTTGGACTTTTAGCCTTTGCCACAGCAACCATTGCCTATTTTGGAATTTTAACTGATTATGGGTTTAACCTTACTGCAAGCAAAGAGATTTCCATACACCGAGACGACAGAGAAAAAGTGATAGAGATTTTTTCATCAGTAATGAGTATTAAGTTTATCCTTATGATTCTAAGTTTTACACTTCTATCCTTACTTGTTTTCACTGTTGATAGATTTTCAGAACACTGGGAAATTTATCTCTTAACCTTTGGCTCAGTAGTGGGTCAATTTTTATTTCCTGTTTGGTTTTTTCAAGGAATGGAGAGGATGAAATATACCACCTATCTCAACCTACTCTCTAAATCTATCTTTACAGTTTCTATTTTTATATTGGTCAAAGAGCAAAGTGATGTCTATCTGGTTCCACTACTCCTATCAACAGGAGCTATTGTAGCTGGAGGAGCATCTCTTTATCTTATTCGTAAAGAGTTTAATATCCCTTTTAAGATACAAAATAGTTCAACAATTAAATACTACTTGGTAGATGGTTGGCACGTGTTTCTCTCTCGATTTTATGTAAGTCTTTATACTACTACAAATATTTTACTCCTAGGTATTATGACCAACAATGTAGCTGTAGGATACTACTCTATTGTCGAGAAAATTGTCGTGGCTATTGGGGGACTTTTTGAACCTGTAAATCAGACTATTTACCCTTACTTAGCAAGGAAATATAAAGAAGATTTTGAAACTTTTATTAGTTTTTTACACAAAGTAGCATTAATCTTTATTGTCACGGCTTCACTCTTTGTCATAAGTGCTGAGTTCTTTGCTGACACGCTAATTTACATTATACAGGGAGAGTATAACATACATATCACCATGCTCTTAAGTCTATTTTTACTACGCATTTTCATCATGCCATTTGGGGCATTACTATCCAATACCCTTATTATTATGGAACGGAAAAAAGAGTTTATTAAAGTGATGAACTATACCGTTATCATCGACCTACTTGTTGTGCCTTTAGCCATTTACTACTATCATGAACAAGGATTGATTATCTCTTTTTTACTTATTTTATTGGTACATACCCTATTTTTGTGGTATTTTGTCAACCAAGCTATCACCACACAAAGGATAAAAAATGATTCATAAATATAGACCCAATATGCAACCCCTTACCTTAACCTCAGATGTGGCTGCTCAATTTCCAATCTACCTCTATCTAAGTGAAAAAAGAGAGTATCTTCTTTACAGCACAATTATTGAAGAGATTTTAAACCATCAAGAGGTTATCACCCCTTTAGCACTACGCCAAGAGAGTATCTCATTTTTACTACAGAGTGGTATTGTTCCTCTTCCTCATACTATTTACAAAGACATCTTTATTGTAGGTATTGGAGATGAAGCTACCATCTCAACCATTAACAACCAAGTTCATCTCTCTTTCACTCATCAGTTCCCTTTTAAAAATGAAAACAGAGAGAGTAACAATGAAGCCAATGAAGAGCTTATTTTAGAACTTCTTGCGAATGCTACCACCTCTATGCTTGATACCCAACACAACAGCTATCTGTTTCACAGTGCAGGTAAAGACAGTAACATGATAGCAGTTGCCTTAGCAGAAGCTGGGTATCAGGAGAAAATCACCTGTTTGACACACAAAAGCAAAGGGGGGCATGATGAGAGTGAGATTTCAAAAAAAATTGCTACTCAGCTTGGGTTTAAACATCAAAAACTTTTTTTACCTACAAAGATTGAAAAAAATGAGCTCAATAGCATCAACAACTATTTTGAAAATACCCCATTTCCATGCATGGATGATGTCACTCTAGCCTACCCTCTCTATGCCACACAGATTGAATTTTCAAATAGTAATATTATTGATGGCAGTGGTAATGATGTCTATATGGGGCATATTCCTAATAGAGTAGAGTTCACTAAACAGAAACTTTTTTCCAAGTTACATCCATTACGAACCATTACCGACCAGTTAAGCTCTACTAATAAGTTGAGAAAACTCACATTAACCCAAACAGAGTGGGCAGGAATTAGTGGATTCTCATTTAGCGATAGCAAAAATATTTTTATCCAAAGTAGCAACGTCTATGAGTATTGGAAAAAAGAGAGTAAACAAAGAGCAACATGGGACTACTTTGACATACGTGCTGATATATGGGGGTCATATGTTGAATCTGACAGGGTAATCCGAAAATCACGAAACTGTGCTTCTCTCTACAATGCTAACCTTATTTTACCATGGTGTGATGCTACTATTGCATCGTACTTTTCAACTTTATCTGAAAATCAACTTTTTAATCGTAAAGAGTTAAAAAATAAATTAGTTTTACGAAAAATTTTGAAAGAAAAGATTAATTTAGACAGTGATAAACTAGGAAAAATGGCATTCTCATTTGATTTTTTCTCTATTTTAATGTTAATGATAAATGAGGTTAAAGAGGAAATTTTAAACTGTCAACTATGGAAAAGAGACCGTGTAGAAGAGTTATTTACCAAGCTTATGAGTAACAGCCATAAAGAAAAAAATCAAATACTACTTCAAAGACTCTACCTTATTAGTTCATGGTATAATAAAAACCGATATATAAAAAGGGAGAGATAAGTGAAAAAATTTTTAGCATTTATTGACTGTGAAACTCAAAAGTTTACCCTTAACAATAAATCTACTTCAATAGAGTACTATCATAATAGTGGATTACATATTCTCTTTAATGGCTATATTTTAAACACTACTATGGATAATTTAGAGTTTATTGCTCAAGCGTATCAGAATCAAGGAATAGACTTTTTAAAAAGTATAGAGGGTAACTTCTCTTTAGCACTGTATGACGAGGCGAATAAGAAACTCTTTATTGCTAAAGACAAAGTAGGTACAACACCTCTCTATTTTAGACAAATGAATAACACCATTGTGTTTGGCACGAGATTACGAGACTTTGAGACCATAGAAGAGGTTAAATTAACCCTCAACCCCAATGCCATAGCAAACTATTTACAGTTTGGATTTATACTTCAACCCAATACCATATTTCAAGAGTGTTATAAAGTTAATGCAGGAGAGTATGTTGAGTTTGAGCTGAAAACAGCCAACCATAAACGAGAATTTTATTGGCAACTAGAATTGTGTTACTCCGATACAAAAAGTCCGTTGGATGAGGTAGATATTATACAAAATGCCCATAAACTTTTAAATAGTGCCATTGAGAGTAACACAAAAAATACAAATCATGGTCTCTCTCTTAGTGGTGGATATGACAGCTCCACCTTAGTAGCCATTGCCCAAGCACAAAGTGAACAAAAAATAGATACCTTTACCATTGGCTTTCACGAAAATGAGATTAATGAAGCTCCTTATGCTAAAGCGATTGCCCAACATATTGGCACCAACCACCATGAACATTACTTTACAGCCCAAGATGCAGTTGAGTTTATTCCTAAAATGTGTGAAATATATGACGAACCCTTTGCTGACCATGCCAGTTCGCCTACAATGGTAACAGCTCACCTACTTAAAAGAGATAAAATTGATAACCTCATTGCAGGAGATGGAGGAGATGAGATATTTGCAACAGCCGATAACCTTTATGGTTTAGAACGTTTAAAAAATACCCCTTATCTTTTAAAACAGCTCATCGCCCAGCCACTAAGCCTTCTTCCTGTAGAGCATTTTCCCTATCTTAAGAGCTACAAAAATTTACCCAAAAAATATGACAAACTGGTACAGATTCTATTGGCTAAAAATATTCCACAGATGATTAAAACACGTAATACACTTTTTATGGAAAAAGAGTTTTTCACACTTATTATAAATTACTCTGAACCGATTGTCACAAGTTTTGAATCTATTAATTTTGAAGGTTCAGCTGAATGTGTTGATGAGATTATTGGAACCTATTTTAAAACAACCATGACCGATGGGGAGTTGGTTAAAAGTTATTCGGCGATGAACCATGAGAATATTAGGCTCTCCACCCCTTATCTTAACAGCCAACTGGTAGAGTATATGGCAAACGTACCTTCAAAGATTAAAGTTAAAAATGGGGTAAAAAAACATATTTTAAAAGAGATAGCTTATCAATATATTCCCAAAGAGTTAATTGAACGTCCAAAATGTGGATTTGACATCCCTTTTGGTGCATGGATGAAGAATGAACTTAAAGATATTTTATACTCACAAATTAATAAAAAAAGGCTGGATAAAGATAAACTCTTTTATACTTCTACTATACTATCTATCCGTGATAAATTTTACGCTGGCAATGATGCCTACAAATATAAACTATGGAGAATTTTCATCTTTCAACTTTGGTATGAAAATTTCACCTCTACACCCCCAAAAGGATAAATTATCGAAATTTGTATTACCCCAACCAATGAAAAAAACTATTCAGCCCCTACCCTCTCTTATGAAGCGTGGTCACAACAAAAACTCTCTGCACTGCAAAAGCTTATTAACAAACAGTTGGTTAATCGAACCGACCCCATGGTTATTGTTATGGAGATTGCACACTTCTCTCTACCCTTAGAAGAGGAGAATAAAAAATGGGCAATTAGAAATATGCACTTTGCCAATGAACTTTGTGGATTAATTATTAAAGAGCATCAACACAAATTTAAAATTATCCCCACTATTCTACTCAACAACCTCGATGAAGATGCGATGGTAACAGCTGAAGATTTCATAGATGAGATGGTTGAAGGACAAAAATATATTCGTAGTGAATCGGTACGATTGGTCTCGGAGCGTAACCTAAAGAACCGAGCCTTTAAAGCCCTAAAAAAGAATGAAAAGCTAGCAGATAGCTTCATTAATATTGATGGAAAAGCCTACTTGAAAGATGATGAATACCAACATGACTTAGCAGCTGGTTTTGTGAATGATGAAGGGAAAATTATTCCTCGTTGTGGACTTATCTTAACCTCTTTTTTAGACATGGTTGCCAAATTTGCCAACGATAGACTGCATCAAAAATCAGATGCTCATGTACTTTTCATCTCATTTTCTGAGCAGTTTCATGAGTATCAACGGGTACGCTTAGGGGTAGATATTTATAGTCAAACCCATAAAAGTGCAACCATTCACCCAATTACCCTACACTGGTCATACCATATCGACCAAGCCTTAACCTCCTTTAGAGAGTGTAATACCCAAGCGTGGCATGAAGTTGAACTCTAACAGATTAACTTTTGAGCAGACAGACCGTTTTAAAGGTCTGCTTATACTCCTTATTGTTTTTGGTCATATCTCACAACTACTACAACAGTATGGCTCGCTTCATGCCACGCTCTATTCATTTCATGTGGTCTCATTTTTGCTATTACCTTTTTTATTTAACAAAGACCTCTTTACTACAAAAAGTATTCAAAAAAATTTACGACGAATCTATATTCCCTATACCCTATTTTTTATACTCTCTCTTATTGCGTTTAGTCTCATGACACACCATTTTAGCCCCATTAAAGCAGTAACAGCATGGGGTATTGGAAGTTCAGCTCTCTTAAAAGTAGAAACTGGGTTTCGTATCTTTTGGTTTTTCCCAGCCTTACTCTCTACCGTTATGCTTTTAATGCTTTACAATGGAGTCTCAAACCAAAAGAAAAAATTCTTTTTCATCACAACACTCTTAATGCATATAGTTATTCCCTTTATTCCTAAAAGTTATCTCTTCTACTTTCCATTAAGTTCATATATTTCACTCTATCTCTTTAGCATAGGGGTTGTGGTACACTATCTTTATGAACATTGGGATTATCAGAAATATACATGGGGTATCTCTTTTGGCTTTATACTGTCATTAGTACTTGCCTATGGTTCAGATTTCTCATTAGCCTCTGCTATTTTTCCTAATATTATTAACAATCCTATCTATTTTATACTGCAAGATAGTGTCATGATATTGAGTTTTTTTGCACTAATTATATGGAGTCAACACTTTAAATTCTTAGAGTCATTTGGGCAATACTCCTTAGCAATATTTACCATTCATCCATTTATTATTCAAATCGTCAATAAATTTTATCCATGGGAGAGTTTTATTGAGGGGTTGGTCAAGTTTTTAATTGTACTCATACTCACTCTAGGGGTAGTGAAACTACTCTACAGAATGAAGATAGATAAAATTATCTATCCAAGGTAGCAGGTCTCTACGCTGAGAGTTCCATACTTTTACTAATACGCAATGCCATCTCTTCTAGCTCTAAATCTTTTAACTCTTCTTCCTCTTTGAGGTTTAAGATTTCTTGACGAAGCGATGCTTCTGTTTTATGACTAGAGGAGATAGACTCTTTTAAAACTCTATTCTCCTCTTGTAACATATCATATTTTTCAAGCATTAATATTATTTTACTCTCTAACTTTTCTAAAACTGTTTTATTTACCATAATATATTCCTAATTATTATATATAAGTTTATTTTTATAATTATAACATTATTTTTTGCTATTCATTAATTTTTTCTTTAATCTCTTTGGCTAAAGAGGCTATTTTTACAATTTTTTGACTCTGATTCAGACTCTCATCTAACAGCACTTTAACAAATGCCGACCCCACAATCACCCCATCAACCCCTTTGGCTTTGGCTTTGGCTGTATGTTGGTCAACCCCAAATCCCACATAGACAGGGGTTTTGGTATACTTTTTAATGGTGGTAATAATCGGTTGCAAATCTTCACTCTGACCTGAACCTGTAATACCAGCATAGGCGACCAAGTAGATAAACTTCTTCGCATCGGTAACAATCTCTTTGATTCGCTCAGGGCTATCGGTTGGGGCGATAAAATCAATTAATGCAAGACTCTCTTTCTGCATCATCGGCTTATAAGGTCTTGCCTCTTCGAGAGGTAAATCGGGAATAATAAATCCATTCACCCCACTCTGCTTCGCTTGTTCTATAAAAAAATCCATCCCCTTATGGTAAAACGGATTAAAATACCCCATCCACAACGTATCAATATGAGGGGCAATCTGCTTTGAGGCTTCAAAAAGATGCTCCAACTTAAACCCACCCTGCAACGCTTTAAGATTGGCTTTCTCAATCACGGGGCCATCAGCAACTGGGTCAGAAAATGGCATTCCCAACTCCAACGTATCAACACCTGCTTCACCCAATGCCAGTGCCAAATCAACGGTAAACTCTAAAGATGGGTAACCTGTCGTAATATATGCTACTAAATTTTTCAATATAAACTCTTTTCTAAAATATTATTGGTATTATACATTTTTTAGATAAAATGATTAACTAAGGTAAAACAATGAGTATTCATACCCAAAAGGTTGCAAAAAAAGTAACTTTAACAACGATTGCAAAAATGAAAGGCAGTGAGCCTATCACGATGGTAACAGCCTACGATGCACTTTTTGCAAAACTTTTCGATGGCAATGTTGATATGATTTTGGTGGGTGATAGCCTTAACATGAGCTTTTTAGGCAAAAGCGACACGCTGAGTGCTACCATGGAGCAGATGATTTACCACACCCAAGCTGTCTGTAACGGGGCATCTCTTCCTCTCATTGTTTTAGATATGCCGTTTGGCTCCTACACCACCCCTGAAGATGCTGTCAAAAATGCCACACGTGCCTACCAAGAGACCAATGCCCAAGCCGTTAAAATTGAGGGTGGCAAAGAGCGTGCCCACATTGTCAAAGCCTTAAGTGACAACTCCATTGCTGTATTGGGGCATATTGGGCTTATGCCTCAATTTGTACGGGCTGATGGAGGTTACAAAGTACGGGGAAAAGACAAGACAGATATTGAAAATCTCATCGAAGATGCCCGAGCGTTAGAGGCTGCTGGTGCATTTGCCATTGTGGTTGAAGGGGTCAAGAGTAATGCAGCCAAAGCCATCACCGAAGCTGTCACCATTCCTACTATTGGTATTGGGGCTGGAGTCGATTGCGACGGGCAGGTCTTGGTCTGGTCCGATATGTTTGGATTTTTTGAAGAGTTTAAGCCAAAATTTGTCAAAAAATATTGTAATGGGGCTGAACTGATTCGAGAAAATTTAGAAAAATATACCTCAGAGGTAAAAGAGCGTAAATTCCCAAGTGATGAATTTACCTACTAAAATATAATATATGATAACGGTAGGGTCGATTTATCGACCAAATAGATAATATAAAATAAAGAGCATAATGGAACGCATAGTAGACATAGAAAAATTTGACAACGAATTTATAGAAGAGGTATCCCTTCGTCCCTCCTCATGGGACGAGTATATTGGGCAAGAGCAGATTAAAAAAAATCTTAAAGTATTTATTGAAGCGTCCAAAAAGAGAGAAGAGGCACTCGACCACATTCTCTTTTTTGGCCCTCCTGGTTTAGGAAAAACCACCATTGCCAACCTCATTGCCACAGAGATGAATGCCCAAATCAAAACCACAGCTGCTCCTATGATAGAAAAATCAGGGGATTTAGCAGCCATTTTGACCAACATTGAAGAGGGAGATATTCTCTTTATTGATGAGATTCACCGAATGTCACCAGCAATTGAAGAAATACTCTACTCAGCGATGGAAGATTTTCGTCTGGACATCATCATCGGTTCAGGGCCAGCTGCCCAAACAGTTAAGATTGACCTACCACGTTTCACCCTCATTGGAGCAACCACCCGAGCTGGAATGCTCTCACACCCTCTACGTGAACGTTTTGGCATGCACTTTAGAATGCAGTTCTACACAGCCAAAGAGTTAGCCGAGATTGTACGACTAGCCTCCATCAAACTGGATAAAGTAACCCACGACGAGGCAGCTCATGAGATAGCCAAGCGAAGTCGTGGTACACCAAGACTCTCTTTAAGACTCCTTCGCCGTGTTCGTGACTTTGCAGAGGTTGCCAATGAGGAGACCATTAACATTAAAACCACCCAATATGCCCTCGACCAACTTGGCGTCAATGATTTGGGGTTTGATGAAGAGGATATTCGCCTACTTGAGTTCCTTATCGCCTCCAAAGGACGTCCTGTGGGACTTGGCACCATCGCTGCTGCCCTCTCTGAAGATGAAGGAACAATTGAAGATGTCTTAGAACCTTATTTATTAGCCAATGGGTACATTGAGAGAACAGCACGAGGACGTATTGCCACTGAAAAGTCATACTCATACTTTAGATTAGGAAAGTCAACGGAGATCCCTTTATGATAAGAAAAAGTGACTATATTGTTGCTCTCCTTTTTGCTTTTGCTGTTCTTGGTGCCTATACTATTTATCAACCTTTCTTACTCTCTATGGTTGTAGCACTGCTTTTAACCATGGCAACAGCAAATATTCATCAAAACATTACTTTAAAAATCGACTCAGGAAACCTATCAGCAGCCATTTTAACGGTTTTACTTTTTATTATTCTCTTTGTGCCTATTATCTATATTGCTACCATTGGGGTACAAGCATTGTCTGAGTTAGACTTAGGTATTATCAAACAGATTACTAAAAAAATCATTTCTGTTACCAAGGATACTCCTTTTTTAGGGGTATGGACAGAAGAGTATCTACACAATGAACAGATTATTGAGAGTATAAAAACATCTACAGCCACCATTACCAAAGCTGGAACACAAGGAATAGGGTTTATAAAAAATGTCTTTTTTGTGATTATTTTTTACTATATTCTCAATAGATATGCTGATAAACTCTTTTTTCTAATCACCTCTTTTTTACCTATGAACAACCAAGAGGGTAATAAAATACTTAAAGAGATATCCTCTACCATGGAGATTGTCTTCTACTCTATTATCGTTACAGCCATTTTTGAGGGGTTGCTATTTGGTATTGTCGCTTCATTTCTAGGGTACAATGGACTACTTTTTGGTATGATATATGGTTTTGCCTCACTTATCCCATTTATAGGTGGGGTAATTGTATGGCTTCCTCTATCGCTACATCTATGGACAACCGAGCAAACCAATGTTGCTATTGGCTTAGCACTCTACTCTATTGTTATCATCTCAATTATTGCAGATACATTTATTAAACCTGTTATCATACGATATATTAAAAATGATGTCTTGCACAGCTCTACACGAATTAATGAACTTATTATCTTTTTTTCAATTGTGGCTGGAATGAGTTCTTATGGTTTTTGGGGAATGATTTTAGGCCCTGCCATCACATCATTCTTAATTGCTATCTCTAAAGTCTATATTGAGTTATATGGGAAAGAGACGCTACTTGAAGAGTAGAAATTTTTCTACTCTTCTATTTACATTATCTACTTTTTAAAAGTTATATTTTAGACCAAAGTTGAGTGTGTCTAAATCGGCTGAGCCCGACTTTTGAACCAATCTCTCATAATCGCCAAAGAGTCCTAGCCCACTAAACAATGAACTTAAATCATACTCCATCCCAGCACCCCATGCAAATGCATTCTCATCTACACGAGGAAGTACACCTTGTGTTGTGGTTTTAGCATACCCTGCTAATCCATAAACATCAATATCATTGGTTACTGGGTACATTGGTTTTAAGAAAATACCAGCGTGTTTAATCTTTCCACCATGTGGCTTCCAGTTAGTACGAATTCCTCTTGCTTCAACACCAATATAGTCATTAAAGTCATATCCTAATCGGGCAATCACACCAGCTGTTCTATCTTTTACACTGCTAGAAGCTACCTTATATTGTCCAAGGGTAAATCCTAATCCACCATACAGTCCTAATGGTGCTGATGCAGCAAGGAGAGGAACAATTGGAGTTGGGTCAGGAATGACAGGGGTTGGGGTTGGTGTTGGGAGAGGAGCAGGAACAACAGCTGTGGTTACATACTCTGGTTCAGCAATAAACTCCTCTTGGTTATCAACATACTCTTCTTGACTATCAACATACTCAAGTTCATCTACAGACGCTTCTTGTGCATCAACATATTCTGGTTCAGCAACAAACTCTTGCTCTTCAACATACTCAGGTTCAGGTGCTGGGGTATAAACCTCTTCAACTGGAACATACACTTCTTCAGATTCAAATACAGTTGGTAAAATGTCTCCTCCTGCATATGATAGACAGCTTAATGCCACAGTTGCAGAAAGAACGATATTTAATTTTTTCATTATTAACTCCTAGTTTTGTTTAATACAGTTAAATTATAACATTATTAAACTAAATATAAATAAATATTTTTCATTAATAAAAAATATTTTTAAATTTTAGTTTATAACTATAAGATTATTTTAAAAATTTCATATTTACTACCAACTTTTTAATTAAACTACTACTTAACAAAGGAAATTAGAAAAAATATAAAGGAAAAATTATGAAAAAAATTTCAACTACACTTATCTATCTCTTACTGCAATCAAAATTGACTCACTCAACGGCACTGCGTCACTATTTACAAAATAGAATGTTGACTCACTTTTAAGGTGTAAGAGCGTTATACTCTCTATTTAAAGCCAGTTTTTTTAAATAAAAATAGGCAAAAATAGAGAGTATAATCATCACTAAGCTCTGAATCTGTCCCATACTTATCCACCCTATAAAATAGCCCAGATTGGCATCAGCTTCTCTCCAAAACTCAACAAAAAATCGAGCTGTTCCGTAAAGTACCCCATAAAGCCCCACCAATGCCCCATCAAAAGCTCCTCTTTTGCGATAAAAATAGATAATAAAAGCGATAACTACCCCTTCTAAAAATGCTTCATATAACTGAGAAGGGTGTCGCAATACACCATGAACATAAATTCCCCAAGAGACATCTGTAACACGTCCAACCAACTCTTGATTTAAAAAATTTCCAATTCGTCCAAAAACATACCCTACTGGCACAGCTAATGCCACCACATCTAATATTTTATAGAGATGTTCAGGGTGACGTTTTCCAAAGAGGTAGGAGGCGAAGGCAGCACCCACAACAGCACCATGATAACTCATTCCACGGATACCAACAAACTCTCCATTGACAAAAGGGTTAAACATCTGCCAAGGGTGAAAAAGATAATAGGAGGTGTGTGAATCATAAAAAAGGATATACCAAATACGAGCCCCCAAAATAATACCTATCTCCAACCAAATAAAATAGTTGTCTAACAGCTCTTCGGTGATGGGCATCTTATCTTTTTTGACAATCCATTTGGCAAACCACAATGCTGTTAAGAGGGCTAAAATATACATTATCCCATACCAATGTAGAGAGACAACCCCTAAATCTATGGCAATAGGATTAAAGTGTTCATAGATATGGTTCCAATATTCCATACAACTCCTTTAGTCCAAATATTATATCATGATAGACCATTAACTATTCATTAATTATTCATTGTTTGATTATTAATTCTATTAGATTATAATCTTCTTAAGACAAATAAATGTCTTCAACATTGTTCACGAGTATTTAAGTATGTAATTGAACTCCTTTGAAATATACTCCCTTGATAGAACATATTTAGACCTCCTTTGTAATAGCCCTCGTGAGCAATGTTGAAAATATTATCTGTCTACTCTTTCTTTTTACACTACAGATGATATTATTCCCCCTACTTAAACTATTAAGGATTAACCATTATAAAAATATTGATGATAGAAGATGACTACGAAATAGCCCAAATCCTCACTGAGTACCTTAATAAGTTTGATATTCAGGTCACCTCAGCCGAAGAGCCTTATATGGGTCTCTCCCTGCTCACACAAGATGCGTTTGATTTACTCATTTTAGATTTAACCCTCCCTGGCATTGATGGGTTAGAGGTGATTCCTAAAATTCGCAAAAACTCCTCTATCCCCATCATCGTCTCCTCAGCACGCGATGATATTACCGACAAAGTAATTGCAATGGAGCGAGGGGCTGATGACTATATGCCAAAACCCTATGACCCAAGAGAACTGGTAACCCGTATTAAAACTATTTTACGAAGAACCCAAGCCAGTGATGCCAATAGCAAATCAGAGACTCTTTTTGAGCTTAATGTGGATGCACGCCATATTATCTTTAAAAATATTCTGCTTGAACTAACAGCAGCTGAGTTTGATATTTTAGCCATTCTTATTCAATATCGGGACTCTGCCATCTCACGGGAGCAGCTTCTTTATGATAGTGAACATATAGATGACAACTCCTCAATTAAAAACATTGATGTTATCATCTCACGTATTCGGCAAAAACTCTCAACCATTGACCCTCAAAAGAGTTACATTAAACCTGTCCGTGGAATTGGGTATCTGTTAACAGAAAAAATGTAAAGTATCTTTATGAAAAACATCTCTGTTTCAGTCTTTATTAATATCCTCTTTACGTTGGTTATCTCACTTCTATTTACAGCTTTGTTTCTCTTTATCTCTGTCGATAAAGAGAAACAAAAACAAAAAGAGTTTAAAAGAGATAAGCAAATATCCAACTTTTTACTCTCTACAGCTAAAATTAATCGAACCAAAGAGGATTTAGAAAACTTCTACAACACCTTTAATCTAAGACCCGTCTCCTATAACGAGCAACAACTTTTAAGTTTGACACGAGGAGAAGTAGTTTTTGAGAGTAACTCTCTCTATGGGCGTTTACAAATTTTCACCCTCTCTAAAAATAGGTATATCTCTCTTCAACGTTATGGAGGGTTCAATCTTATATTACAAGATAAAGAGTCATTCAATACCAATATGCAAACCATTATCTTAGCCACCATCCTTATCTCAATGCTTTTTGTCTTTCTCTATATTGGAATCTACCGAAAATTAGCTCCTCTAAAAAAACTCAATAAACAGATAGAAGAGTTTGCCAACGGCAATATGAATATTAAAATTACCCAAAAATCAAATGATGAAATAGGAAAAATTGCCCAAAGCTTTGATAATGCACTGCACCATATCCGTACGCTCTTAGAGTCTAAAAACCTCTTTATGCGTAACATGATGCATGAGTTAAAAACCCCCATTACAAGAGGTCGTATTGCCATTGAGATGGTAGAAGATGGTACCTCAAAAGAGGTACTTATTCGTGCCTTTGAGCGAATGAATGAACTCATAGCTGAACTGGCACACGTGGAGCGTCTTACCACTCAAGGATTTCAACCTCAAATTCAAGAGGTGGCTATCGATGAGATTATTCAAGAGAGTATCGCACTGCTCTTATGTGACGCTAACAAAATTACCATTCAGACAGAAAATGAGCTACTTATAACTGATGAGAAGCTTCTTACCCTTGCTATTAAAAATCTCTTAGACAATGCATTAAAATATAGTGAAGATGATAAAGCCAGCATCTTAACAAGCCCTTCAAGCATTAAAGTATGCTCAAAAGGAAAAAGCTTGGAGCATCCTCTACAGTATTACCTAGAACCATTTACCCAAGAGGAGAAACGTAACGCTGGTTTTGGGTTGGGGTTGTATATTGTCAATAATATTGCACAACGACTTAACTACCAGTTAAGCTATTACCACAAAGATGGTTTTAATATTTTTGAACTAACCGTAGAAGCCAAGGCATCTTAGTATTGTAAAATGCCTTGCTTTAGCTTGTTTATAAAATAGGTGTCGCATATCCATTAACACGGTTATTCCACCCATTGACCCATCGTCGTTCATTCTTTTCAGGTGGTGAGTTTCTAACTCTTCTCTCTAAAATTTCTTTAGCTGAACGTGAAAACTCCATCAATGCAGTAGGTCCAGCTTTAACAGGTCGCATATTTTTAAGCACTTGAAGCAGTCCCCAACC